>Ga0233344_1000040_pt1 | contig 25439 bp, 19 predicted proteins | sample GEONDECOMP281_FD_180697 | JGI IMG/M metagenome (GOLD analysis project Ga0233344, IMG submission 180697) | Leaf litter microbial communities from Shasta-Trinity National Forest, California, United States - GEON-DECOMP-281 | ecosystem: Environmental > Terrestrial > Plant litter > Unclassified...
ATATCCCCGTCGTTAAAATCATACTTCTTTACTACGTCACATTTGTCCCAGATCGTTCTAAATTTGATCAGCTCATTATCAGAGAAATCGTCAAACCAGATCAGGTATAATCCGTCTTCACTAAAGAATTCATCTACATCATGCTTGCTTACCCGGTGAGGGAGGGATTCTGTTGCTAAATGACCGTTAAAATAAGCCGCTTCATGCGCATTTGAATATACGGTATACTGTCGGTCAAAATAATCAGGGTGCTCCCTCAGGAATTTAGCAGTCTGAGAATGTTTCCACGAATCATCTGTATATCCCGCAATTCCGTAATCTTTCACTTCGGCAAACATTGTATTCACTTCTTTGAGCTGATTCCGCTCAAATACAATAGCAATGATCCCCAAACCTACCAAAGCCATCCTGAACTGAGTTTTGTGCAGTGACCTGAGTGTTTTAGGAATCCAGGAGGTTAAACCGATTATCATTGGGACAAATGCAGGTGATATAAATCTGTTGTTGATCTGTTCAAAATGAGAAAGTGTAGAGATGCCAATAATGAAAACGGTATAGACGATAAAGTAAGCACTGAAACAATTTTCTGCGGTAGTATAGGTACGTTTTAACCAGCTCCGTTTTAAAAAAAGTAGTCCTATGATGATAAAAATAACAATAGCCACACCCGAAACCAGACGCGGCTGATCGCCATGAACAGGCAGCCAATAACAAATCACCCTTCCATAAAAAACAATGTTATCACTTAAGGTGAGAATCCCCTTTTCCCTGGGGCCGGTAAGTGAGTTCGTGATTAAGGCATTACGCAGTAAATTGGCTGCCAATAATGAAATAGAAACCAGCCCAAACCACAGACAGTGGATTATCCTTTTCCGGAGGGTTAAAGAACGATCGAACACCAGTAACATCAGCCCTGTTCCTATCAGCGTAACCCCTGCATAGCGGGTAACACAGGCCAATGCAGCAATAACACCGCACCATATCAAACTCTGAACAGAATGCTTGCGCAGGTAAATGCTAAAAGCAGCAATAAATACGATCGTTAAGAAGATAAAAAGCGTTTCTGACCATAACATGGAATAGATTTCCAATAATGAAGGACCAACGGCCAGGAAAAGTAATATGATACGCTTATACCATTTATTGGTTCCCTCAAAAGAATCGATCAGGTAACCAGAAATAATAATGATACCCGCTAAAAGTAATCCATTGATATAAGGTGCAATCAACAGAGGATCGATTCTGGTGATAAATCCTGTAATACTTAAAAAAATGGGGTAGAGTACAGGGAAATCTACCAGGGGCAGAAAATTATAGTCGGCAAGTATACCATGACTATTAATATTTCTGGCCGCACTAAGATAAGCGATAGAATCTGGCGATATACCAATCCCATTATATCGGGTATATGCTAAAATCACGAGGAAACCAACCACAGCGATTAAAAAACCATCTAAGTTTTTTAGAGACCGTAAACCAAAACTGGTTTTTTGCATAGTAAAGTTTAGAAATTAAATATATTTTGACAAATATACTTAATGATCTCCATTAATAAGATCAGTGGAAAGAATCAGGTTTATAAAATTAGCTATTGGTTACTAATTTGGCCATATCTTAAAAAAAATAAAATTGGCTTCAGTGCGAACTAAAACCTTATTACCAATCGTTATTTATATTATTCATTATTATAAATATTTTTAACTATATTGCTTGTATAGTATAACTATTACACACATGTGTCTAAACATACTAAAATCTAAAAATAATATTCTCATTTTTCAATAAGTTAACTAAAAATAGTCAATGAACACTTTTTTACATCTATAACTGTAAATTATAATTGGGAATATAAATTACTTAGTCATTGAATGGAAGGCAAGGTAAAACTAGATCTTATTGAACAACACGTAATTGATTTTGTCAGAAAACTAAGAGCCGACAAAAAATTACGACAGGAAGATATTGCTTATATTATAGGTGTAAAAGCCTCATTCATAGGCAATGTTGAAAACATCAGCAATCCTGCAAAGTATAATTTAAAACATATTAATGTTTTTGCAGATCATTTTGGCTTATCTCCGAGAGACTTTCTTCCGAGTGCTGCTTTACTCATGAAAGCAAAAAAAGATAAAGAAGATGACCGTTAATTTGCAGCCATTGATGACAGGAACAACCATTTGATTACAGTATGGGTATCAATTTAGATTTTTTATAAGTGTATTATACCATTCTATATAAAAAGCTTTGTATACCATTATTCTCTTTTCCAGGCTATACTCCGTTTTCAGCTGATCATCAAGCGACAGCAATTTCTCTGAATACCATTTTTCCACATCATGCTGAATAGGGAATCTGTTTTTCTGCATAGAACGGCTAAACAGCATCATTTCAAACAAAAACATACTGGAATCGGGTTCCGTAACTTTTAATAAATTAGCAGCCCTTTGTTTTGCCAGGGAGATCTGATCTATAAAATATTGCAGGACTTCTGCAACATCTACCCCATTCATTCTGCAAAGCAGGTTAAAATCAAAAGTAAGGATAAGAAAACGGTCGTCTTTTAAAGGAAATGTCTTTGGATAATCTACCAGCGGAGTTACTTCTGTTTCCCAATCCTGCATCAGATAAAAATTTTCCTTCATCTTGTCTACTGTTGAAAGATCATCATTTTCATTCAATTCACTGAATAGCATAATATACTTTATAGCTATCCTCTGCACCTTTTTACTGGTCTCAGTAACCACTTCACTGCCATTGGCTTCTTTACAATCAATGATGACCTTTGTTGCCGAAAGTGCAACGGCTTCCATTTCACCTCCATTGAATGCATAAAAAGAAACCCTGTTTACAAAGTACTGCAGCACCTCTTCCTGCCTGAGGTAATTGATGGTACAGGCTATCCTAAAATCTTCAGCATAGCTTAATTCAAATTGTTCCTTTGAGCCCATATCCGGTTGTTTTTAATATTCTCGCCATTAGCCTCGTTCATGCACTTATTTTTAAGAAGATAGCTGAGAATTAAATAGTATGGAAAAGATTAAAGTTAATATGACAGGCGTAGGTTAGTTTACATGATTATGAAGTGCGCGATACCACTCCCGGTAAAAAATATTGTAATTGATAATTTTGGCTTCGAGGCTTTCCATTCTTTTTTGCTTTTTATCCAAACGCAGCAGCTTAAGCCCGTATTGTTTATAGATATCCTGCTGGGGCATGATCCGATCTTTTAACTCATCGTGACTACTTACCAGCAGGAGTAAAACAGCTGTACTGGGATCTGTTTTCACCAGATTATTAAGGTTAACAGCTCTTTCCCTGGCCAGGGATACATGGTCTACAAAATATTGCAGCAGCACCTGTACACTGATTCCATTCATTCTGCAAAGCAGGTTAAAATCAAAACTCAGCTTTAGCGATTCTTCTGAATTTATGGTAACATCTATTAAATAATCTGTTAGAGGCAGCATTTCAGCAGCCCAGGCCTTCATGATAGAGAGGCTTTTTATGGTCTCCAGACTTTTAGACAAATCTGCCTCTTTGCTGAGCCCGGTCAATTTTTTGATATACTTCAAAGATAAATCCTGCACTTTTTGGTCGGTTACCACCTCTGCAGCCCCGCCTACCAATTCTTTACAGTCAATACTTACATTTGTTGCCCACAGGTACACCTGTTCCATGTTCCCGCCAATAAAAGCATAAAAAGATACATGGTCAATGAAGTATTGCAATAATTCCTCATGTGTAAGGTTATTAAGTTTACAGCCTATCTTAAAGTCTTCCGTATAATTAAGCTTAATTTCTTCTATACTATTCATCTTTACCTTATTCAATATAATTTAAATTTAAAATCATCTACAACCCATTTGGATACAAAAATAATTTCCCCATAAAATATCTCAAAGGCCTTGTATGTTAAAAAGAGATAGTTTATAATCCGAAAAATAATATTTTCGTCTAAAACCACAAAAATATAGTTCACATTTTTTTTAATTTCTTATGTATCATATATTTTCATCAATAAACTAAATCAATAATCACACAAAGACATTGACTATATAACTATCCTAAAAATCAAATGTTCTGATTATTACAAATTATTTAAGACACACTATCTGTAAAAAATCAATAATTATATTACAAAATATCCTTTTAGTTGAGATTATATAATTAAATTTGATAATACCAGATAAATTTTAATGGAATATACGCTCCTCTCCGATAATTCCCTGATCATTTTTTTAAAGGACAGCAACGAACTGGCCTTTAAGGAAATCTATATGCGGTATTGGAAGGAAATATATAAAACAGCTTACCTAAAGACCCATCATAAGGAACTGGCTGAAGAAATCACGCAAAATTTGTTTGTAGACCTTTGGAAAAGAAGGGAAACAGTGACGATTAACTCCCTTCCATCCTATCTCTTTGGAAGTGTAAAATATAGTATCATTAATCATTTTAAATCCCAGCTGATCAGAGAAAACTATCATAACAAGATGCACCCACATCCGCAGCATACCGGCAGTACTGATGATCTACTCTTATTAAGGGATCTTTCTGAAGCTTTAAATGAAGGAATAGCACTATTACCAAAAAAAACCGGTGAGATATTTAAACTTAGTCGAATTGACAACTGCTCTACTAAAGAAATTTCACAACAAATGAATATATCTGAAAAAGCAGTGGAGTATCATATCACACAATCACTAAAATCTATGCGTTTTCACCTCAAAGAATACCTCTTTTTACTTATTTCTGCTATTTTTTTAAATATTCTCTAATTTCTTTTAGGGTTTTTAAGTTTTGAACTTACATATAGTTTAAAACCTGTTAAATGAGCAGAGAATCCCTTCGTTTATTATTGGAAAGATATCAGCAAAACCAATGTTCTGCTGAAGAGAAACTAATGATTGAAAAATTATACGGGATGCTGGATAAAGAAGATCTTGATGAGATTCTTCCAAACGAATTTGATACCATTGAGCAAAAACTATGGTATAATATTAGCCAGCAGATTTCTTCCGCCACGCCAAACTCACCATCATTAACCAGAAGGCCGTCCAGAAAAATTTCTCAGATAATCTGGTACGCTGCCGCGGTAATTGCTGCCTTTACCCTTTTTACTACTTACCTATTTTTTCACGATAGCAAAAGTCCCGAATATTTAGCTTTTAGAGCTGCATCAGATCTGGTTGCGAAGAAAAACAATACCCGCAGCCCATTAGCTATTCAATTGGAAGACGGAAGTAAAGTTGTATTACAGCCTGGGGCTATACTTTGCTATCCCCTGCATTTTAAACCAGCTAAACGCGAGGTTTCTTTACAGGGAGAAGGTTATTTTCTGATCAGCAAGAATCCGCACAGGCCCTTTTTCGTGTACAATAAAAGTGTGATCACCCGTGTAGTGGGTACAAGTTTTATCATAAAAACTAATCAGCTAACAGACCAGACAGAGGTTATCGTAAAAACAGGAAAGGTAGTGGTATGCACAAATGAAAATAAAAGTCTCAGTTTAAAACATCTTTTGAACAAGGCTGATCAGGTAGTGCTTACGCCTAATCAAAAAACCATTTATCATCCTGACGACGAAAATTTTGAAACAAGCCTGGTACCAGATCCTATTCTTATAGCAGGCAAATATCCGCAAAAAGTAACCGGGCAGTTTGATGACGTACCGCTGTTAACTGTTTTAAATGAGCTGCAGCAGCTGTATGGGATCAGTATTGTAGTAAAAAACCCTGAACTCACTAAAAACAATTTTACAGGGGATATTTCGGGACAAAATTTATATAAAAAGCTCGATCTGATCTGTCATACCATAAGAGCTTATTATGAGATCTCAGGAACCAGAATCATCATTAAAGAAAAAAAACAACATTAACCTCAACCAGCCTATGACGAAATAAAACTCTACTTACCAAATTCATCCACAAAAAAAGCTGGCAATGTTCCCCAACGTTGCCAGCCAAAAATCTCTGTACGGAATTTTCACATTAACGAACAAAAACTTCTAAAGGTATGAAAAAAAAGCGATTTGTTGCTTTAATCAAAACAGCAATGCGGGTATCCATGACACAAATTTTTATCGGTATTTTATTCACCTGCTCCTCATTTGCAAAGAATGTAAGGGGACAGGAAATACTCAATAAAGAATTTTCCATCACCGTAAAACAAGGAAAGATCAAACAGGTCTTAACCGAAATACAAAACCTAACCAAAGTAAACTTTATCTACAGCTCAACCATTATCCGGGCTGAACGTAAGATATCTGTAAACGCCGCCCATAAACGATTGGGCCAGTTTCTGGAGGAAACATTAGGTCCCCTCAATATCTATTATAAAGTGGAAGACAACCATATCCTGCTTTATGAGAAAGAAGATCAGGTAATGATCCCCGCGGGTAATGACTTAAACGATCCCTATTTACAGTCGGCCGTAAAAGGAAAGGTAACCTCAGAAAAAGGAGAGCCTTTACCTGGCGTAAGTGTAAATGTGAAAGGTACCAGGATTGGCACTACAACAGATAACAATGGTAATTATTCCATCAATGCACCGGAAGCAAGTGCAGTACTGGTATTTTCTTATATTGGATTTATCAGTAAGGAGATCCCGGTAAACGGACAAACTATATTGAATGCACAGCTGCAGGAAGAGCAAACTTCACTGGGTGAAGTAGTGGTTGTTGGTTATGGCACGCAGCGCAAAAAAGACCTGACCAGTGCAGTTTCTGTGGTTAATGTTGGCGACCTGATCAAACAGCCTACAGCATCGGTAAATAACCTGCTGCAAGGGCAGGCATCCGGAGTAACCGTATTGGGTTCCGGACAGCCTGGTGAAGAACCACAGGTAAGGATAAGGGGAGTAAATACTTTTGGTAATAACAATCCATTATATGTAGTGGATGGAGTACCTACGCAGAGTATATCTGATCTCAATCCCAATGATATTGAATCCATGCAGGTGCTTAAAGATGCGGGCTCGGCCTCTATCTATGGATCAAGAGCTTCTAATGGAGTGATTGTGATCACCACCAAAAAAGGGAAGGGCAAGGTACAGGTAGCTTATGATGCGTATTATGGTACCCAGCGTCCTAAAGGCGGCAATGTATGGAACATTTTAACGCCGCAGGAGATGGCAAATTTAAAACATCTGGCAGAAGCTAATTCCGGGGTAACCGATTTCAGCGATCCTCTTTACGGAGATGGTGCTTCTTATGTGCTGCCTGATTATATTTTACCTGAAGGCGCTAAAGAAGGAGATCTTTCCACAAACCCGGCCTTGTATAATCTTCAGCCGCTGTATACTTCTTCAGATCAGTACAATAATTTTTACCGCATTACCAAAGCCAATAAAGAAGGAACCGACTGGTACCATCAGATCTTTAAACCTGCTCCCATTACCAGCCAGAATGTAGCTGTATCTGGTGGGTCTGACCAGGGAAGTTATCTTTTCTCTGCCAATTATTTTAACCAGCAGGGTACGCTGATCGATACTTATTTAAAAAGATATACGATCCGCTCTAATAGCCAGTACAACGTGAGCAAACATATCAGGGTTGGCGAAAACATGGCTTACTCGATCACCAACAACCCCCAGATTGGAGGTTTAAGCGGAGATAATGCCATTGGTCACGCTTTCCGCGAACAGCCAATTATCCCGGTAAGGGACATTTTTGGAAACTATGCAGGATCATATGGCGGTAACCTGGGTGATGCTTATAACCCGGTGGCGATGCTGGAAAGGACAAAGAACAATAAAACAGCCGATAACAGGTTATTTGGAAACGTATTTGCAGAGGCCGATGTAACCAGCTTTTTAACGTTGCGCACCCAGTTTGGCGGCGAATCTTATTCCGGAGCTTCGCATTCTTTTACTTATCCTATGTATGAGAATTCTGAGAATACAACGGTAAACAGTTATGCTGAATCTTCTTATACCGGTTACAATTATACCTGGACCAATACCCTATCTTTTAATAAAGCTTTTAATAAACACCGTATTAAAGCACTGGTGGGTTCAGAATATTTTAAAGAACACAGCAGTACATTAGGCGGCTCTAATTATGGCTATTTTTCTTTTGATCCCAATTACACGAACCTATCTACAGGAAGCGGACCAAAAGATACATACAGCAGTGCTTCTGCTGATGCTTTGTTCTCGCTGATTGGAAGAGTAGATTATAGCTATGATGATAAATACCTGCTGGGGGCAACGATACGCCGGGATGGCTCATCAAAGTTCCTGCAAAACGTTTATGGATGGTTTCCGGCGGTGAGTGCTGGCTGGCGGCTTTCACAGGAGAAATTTTTACATGATGTAAAATGGATCACCGATCTAAAGATCCGCGGCGGATATGGGATCATGGGCAATCAGCTAAATGTTAGCGGCGGTAATTCATTTACTACATTTGGCAGTTCTATCGGCAGCTCCTATTATGCTATAGGTGGCGGTAATACTGTTGTTTCTGGCTTCTATCAGAACCAAACTGGTAATCCTGGTGCAAGATGGGAAAAGAATATTAACTCTAACTTTGGCTTTGATGCTACTTTATTTGGAGGACACATTGATGTTTCTGCAGATTATTACCGTAAAAATATTAAGGACCTGCTGTATAATCCAGAGGTTATTGGTACTGCAGGAGCGGCAACCGTTCCTTATGTGAACATTGCACAAATGAAGAACGATGGTTTTGATATTTCCCTGTCAGGGAATACAAAAGTAAGTCCGGATTTAAAGCTAACGGCTACGGCTACGGTTACCACCTATCACAATGTGATCCAGAAGATATCTTCAGACGCCAGTTATTACGAGGTGGATTCCCGTCGTTTTGATGGCAGTAATATCATCCGCAATGCTGTAGGGCATTCGGTAAGTCAGTTTTTTGGCTATAAGACCGATGGGTTCTGGAATTCACAGGCAGAGATCGATGCGGCCAATGCAAAGGCGCAGAAAGCAACAGGTGATGCCAGTGCGGTTTACCAAACAGACATTGGCTTAGGCCGTTTCAAATATGAGGATACAAATGGTGATGGCCGCATTACTGCTGATGACCGTACCTTTTTGGGCAATGCAAATCCAACTTTCAGTTACGGGTTAAACCTGGGCGCTACCTATAAAAGATGGGATATCAGTTTGTTCTTTTATGGTGTTCAGGGAAATTCTATCTGGAACCAGGTAAAGTGGTGGACCGATTATTACCCTTCTTTTGGAGGGGCAAAGAGCAAAACTGCACTTTATGATTCCTGGACCCCTACCCATATGAATGCTTCGGCACCGATACAGGAAACAGCCAATTCATTTAGCACCAATGCGGTTCCAAATTCATATTTCGTAGAAAACGGCTCTTATATGCGCCTTAAAAATGCACAGGTTGGTTATACGTTCAATTCTGCACGATTGCTGAAGGCGGGTATCAGCAAATTAAGGGTTTATGTTTCCGGAGCCAACCTGTTTACCATTACCAAGTATTCTGGCGTAGACCCGGAGATTGGAACATCCAGTGAAACCGGTTCGCAGACAGCATATGGTGTTGATGACGGGTCTTATCCAAGTCAGCGTACTTTCCTGCTGGGTTTAAATTTAACCTTCTAATTGTCTATTGGCTTATAAAAAAACATACTAATGAAACGATCTACATATATTTTGTTAACTGTATTGGTTTTTACAGCACAATTTTTCTATTCGTGTAAAAAAGCACTGGAACAGCCTCCGCTGGGTTCGCTGAGTGAGGAGATTGTTGCCAATAAAAATGGTGTAAACGGACTGCTGATCGGCGCCTATGCCGCATTGGATGGTACCGGAGATAATGGCACCAGTTTGGGCGGCGGCGGCGATGCCTTTCAAGCCTCTCCAAGTAATTGGGTATTTGGATCTATTGCCGGTGGTGATGCGTCTAAAGGCAGTGATGGCTCCGACCAGCCGGCTATTGATCCCATCGCTAATTTCTATGCTGACGCGAACAATGTTTATTTTAACAGTAAATGGAAAGCTTTGTATGAGGGTGTTTCCAGAACTAACAATGTATTGAGACTGCTGGCAAAGGCAACGGATATCTCAGCCGAAGATGAGAAGTCTATTGGTGCCCAGGCCCGCTTTTTAAGAGCGCATTATTACTTTGAGCTTAAAAAGATGTGGAATATGATCCCATTGATCGATGAAACTACCACGAATTTTAATCAGCCAAATGATAAGGACCTTTGGGTAGAGATTACTGCCGACCTAAAGTATGCTTATGATAACCTGCCAGAAACGCAATCAGAAATAGGCAGGGTAAATAAATGGGCTGCCGGAGCTTACCTGGCTAAGGCCTATCTTTACCAGCATAAATTTGCTGATGCCAAAGCGCTGTATGATGTGGTGATCCCTAACGGAGTAACCAGCAGCGGCAAAAAGTACGATTTGAATACGTCTTTTGAGGATAACTTTTTACCCAGCAAGGAAGATAATCCGGAGGTAGTATTTACCATTGAAATGGCGGCTAATGTAGACCCTTCCGGCCCTTCAAATGCCAACAACGGAGATTTCCTCAATTTCCCCTATGGAAGCAGTCCGTTTGGGTGCTGCGGTTTCTTTCAGCCTTCTATAGACCTGGTCAACCATTTTAGAACAAATGCCGCTACAGGATTGCCTTATTTAACCGCTTATAATGATTTCGCGATCAAGAATGATATGGGGGTTAAGGGTAGTGATGCTTTTACACCAGATGATGGAACGCTGGACCCAAGGCTCGACTGGACAGCCGGAAGACGCGGTGTGCCATACCTGGATTGGGGTAATTATCCTGGTGAACCATGGATCAGGGATCAGACTTATGGCGGACCTTACGGGCCAAAGAAAAACATATACTGGCAGGCTACTGCAGCTACCGATGCTGATTTAACTTCCTGGGCTCCGGGCTCATCCATTAATTACCTGGTGATTCGTTTTGCTGATGTATTATTGATGGCCGCAGAATGTGAAGCACAGGCAGGAAGTCTTGCTGCGGCAGAAGCCTATGTAAACAGGGTAAGAGCAAGGGCTGCTAATAAAGCAGGCTGGGTTTATAAGTATAAAGACGATACCAACCCACTGAGCGGCTTTTCTGATACTCCTGCAGCAAATTATAAAATCAATACGTATCCTTCGGGTGATTTTGATAGTCAGGGTAAGGACTATTCCTTAACTGCGATCTATTATGAGCGTAAAATAGAACTGGCCATGGAAGGACACCGGTTTTTTGACCTAGTGCGCTGGGGCATTGCCGCTAAAGAGCTGGCCGCCTATTTTGCTTATCAGGGTTCACTAACCTCGGATGTAAAAAGAGGGGCATTCACTACCGGAAAAAATGAATACTATCCTATTCCGCAGCGGCAGATCGACCTGAGTTTATCAGGAAGCACAAAAACCTTGAAACAAAATCCCGGATATAATTAAAAACACAACTTAAGAACCTTTTATTTAACAGATTCAGGTTAAATATCAGGTTTCTTTTATAATTTGGTAACTCAATTTAAACCAATGAATCAAAAAGCAGAACGTTTCCTTTCTCTTGATGTATTTCGCGGCATGGCATTATGCTTTATGATCATCGTAAATACTCCAGGAGGCGGCGCTACACCATTCGCCTTGTTAGAACATGCCGCCTGGCATGGTTTTACGCCAACAGACCTTGTTTTTCCATCTTTTCTTTTTGCTGTAGGGAATGCCATGAGCTTTTCTATGAAGAAATATAATGGAATGGATAACTCACAGGTTGTATTAAAAGTACTAAAACGCACCTTTTTAATCTTTATCATTGGATACCTGTTGTCCTGGTTTCCATTCTTCAAATACGATGCACAGGGGCATATGATTGCGTCTCCCTTAGCTCATACCCGCATTTTTGGTGTGCTCCAAAGGATAGCCCTGTGTTTTGGAATTGCGTCCCTGATGATCCATTTCCTATCTACCAGAACAGTGATCTGGCTGAGTGTAATTTTTTTATTGGGCTACTGGGCTATTCTGCTGTTCTGCGGACAGCAGGGATCTGAATTGACCATGACCGGAAATGTAGGCTATTTTATAGACAAGTACCTTTTGGGAGAATCACATATGTACCATGGAGAAGGAATCGCATTTGATCCTGAAGGGATCCTAAGCACCTTCCCTTCCATTGTAAATGTGGTAATTGGATATTATGCCGGAAGATTTATCCAGGAGAAAGGAAAAAGCTACGAGACCATTGCTAAAATACTGTTTGCAGGATGTTTGTTGCTGCTGATTGCACTGAGCTGGAATTTAATCCTTCCTTTTAATAAGAAAATCTGGACCAGTTCTTTTGTAATGCTGACATGCGGAATTGATTTGCTGCTCATTGGATCACTGATCTTCCTGGTTGAAATTAAACAGTATACCAAATGGACCTATTTCTTTGTGGTATTTGGAAAGAACCCACTGTTCATTTATATCGTTGCAGATATGCTGATGCAATTGATAGAGCTATTTTTCCCTAATGCACACTTCTTTAGCTGGATCAATAAGAACCTGTTCCAGGCTGTTGCTCCCGGCCCCGTAGGCTCTTTATTATTCGCCATCGGATATATGCTGGCTTGCTGGCTGGTGGGCCTGATATTGGATAAACGTAAGATCTATATCCGCGTATAAGTTGGTTTATCCCCATAAAAAAAGAGGTTATCCACATTAAATTGTGGATAACCTCTTTTTTTATGGGGATAACTGATTAATCAACCCATGCATTTCTTAAAAACCGCAGCCAGTTGCCACTCATTAAGTTTTGTATGTCTTGTTTTTTATACCCCCTTTTATCCAGTATGGCAGGGATCTTCCGGAGATCTGCAATCGTTTCTATATCATAAGGACATTGTTCTCTTCCAAAAGCACCGTCCAGATCAGAACCTATTCCAACGTGCAGTGTATTACCGGCAAGCTGACAAATATGGTCCAGATGATCGGCCATTACCTCCAGGTTACAGTGCATCCCTCTTGGTGTAGATTCACCGCGTACCCAGTGGGGTACCATCATCCAGGCATCTAAAGCCAAACCGATCACGGCTCCTCTTTTTACCAGTTCCCGGATCTGAAGATCACTATACTGACGGTTATGATTGACCAATGCCCGGCAGTTATTATGTGAGGCCCAAATGTCTCCGTTAAAATGATCCAATGCATCCCAGAAGCTGTCATCACATAAGTGTGTAACATCCAGAATAATATTCAGGCGTTCCATCTCTCTCAGCAGCTCATGTCCTTTAGGTCCCATTACACCTTTGGCATCTGTTCCCTGTGCATAACGCCCGGGGCCATAATGTGCAGGCCCAACAGCGCGCAGTCCATAAGCGTATGCCCTTTCCAAATGTTTTACAGTAACAATAGAATCTGCGCCTTCTAAACTTAAAATATAACCTATAGGCTTTAGCTCATCCTGAATGTCACTTTCCCACAGTTCGATATGACGGTCAAGGCTTTCCAGATTATTGATCTGCACCATTTCCCCGGCCTCTTCCATCGCTTTATACCAGGCTACCTGTCCCTGGGTTTGTGCCCATGCCTGTTCAGGAGAGTGCCATCCCGGCAGGTTATTGCCCGGAGCTACGTAACGCGCTATCTGGGTAGCTACTACCAGTCCTATTTTTCCTTTTCTTAATTCAGGAAGGGAAACTACCGCTTTAGCCCTGTCCGGTTTATCTGTTAATCCTGTTTCTCTTTCATTGATTGCTGATACGGGTAACCTCAGGTCGCGGTTCCATTCCATCGCATTCATACTTAAATCCAGGTGTGCATCTATTGTAAACATTATATTCTGCTTTGAACTTCGTCGTAAAAACTTAAATAGTAATTTTTCTTTCCCTTGCAACAATATCCCAAACCCCGGTAACCCTGGCTTCTTCTACAATATTTGCCTGGCCATACAGCGCAACTGTAGGGCATATGTGAATAGGTAAACCATATAAAACATCGCCTATCTTAAATCCATGATTTGCACCAAGATATAATACCAGGTGCTCTTCACTTTGCCCAACCATTTGCGCATCAGGAGCATTTAAAAAGAAAACACGTCTGCCTAAAACATTTTCAGCAGCAACTGATTTATGGCCCAGATCAACGGTAATTTTGGTATCATCTGTCAAAGAGATCACACGGGTAAGCACCAATGCGGCGGCCAGAAATTCCTGTTCTGCAAATGCATCCTGGTAACCTTTATCCCAGAGTACAAAAGTACCGGGGCTGCATTCCAGATCTTCCAGTGGTGCATAAAGCGGAAAAGTAGGTGTTCCTCCGGCTACGATCACAGGTTTCGGCATTTCTGCTGCTATGATTTCCTGCTGAAATTTCAGGATCATATCCAGTACCAGTGATCCGTTTACTTTTCTAATGAAAAAAGAGGAATCATGGATATGCCCATCATAGGCATGCAAGCCAATCAGCCGAATGCCTTTCTCCTTCCCGGCCATTTTATAAAGCGCCATAGCTTTTTCACCGGGACTGATCCCAGTACGGTTCATCCCTACATTTAGGTCGAGGAAAAGTCCCACTTCAACGCCTGCTGAAACTGCCGCCCCGGCAATCGCTTTTAGAGACTCTTCATTATCTACCAGACATGAAAACTGCGTGGCTGGAAAAGCTTTGATCAAAGCAATGAAACGGGCTATTTTAGGTCCCACAGGCTGATAAGCCAATAATACATCCGGAGCTTTACAGCTTCCCAGCATTTCTGCTTCTGCTATAGTCGCACATTTAAATTTGGTGATCCCTGCATCAAGCATCAGCAGGGTAATCTCCCTTGTTTTATGCGTTTTTACATGCGGCCGCAGCCTGCTCACCTCACTGATACTTTCTTTTAGTATAGAAATATTTTCTGCGATCCTATCTTTATAAAATACCAGGGCAGGGGTATCCAGCTGACTGGGATCAGCGATCAGAAACCAGTCTTTATCAGGCTTAGTCATGTAATTCAAATAAGGCTTCAATCTCTACAGGGATATTGTCTGGCAATGAACCAAAACCCACAGCGCTGCGGGTACCAATCCCATTCTCTTCACCCCATACCTGGGCAAACAGCTCACTGCAGCCATTGATAATGAAAGGATGTTTCCCGAAGTCTGCGGTACAGTTTACCATACCCAAAACTTTGATCACTCTTTTTATACGGTTCAATGATCCCAGGTTAGTTTTAATGGTGGATAACATCGTTAAGCCTACTTGTTTGGCTGCCAGCTTCCCCTGTTCTTTATCCAGATCAGTGCCAATACGACCAATGATCAGGCTCTTATCATCCTGAACAGGCCCGTGACCAGAGAGATAAAGGTATTTTCCATCAATCAAATAGGGTTTATAAACACCCAAAGGTGTAGGTGCAGGAGGTAAGCTTAATCCTAATTTTTCAAATTGCTCATCTGCGTTGAAAGTTTCCATGTTATTGCTTATTTAATAAATTGATTTAATAAAAGTACGCCAATGAGGCCAACGGTCCCGACAATAGTTTCCATTAGCGCCCAGGACTTAAAAGTATCTTTGAGGGTAAGATTAAAGTATTCTTTAAACATCCAGAACCCGGAATCATTTACATGAGAAAACATCAGACTTCCGGCTCCTACTGCCAGCACCATTAAATTGGGATCGGTATGTGTGCTGAGCATTAACGGAAGGATGATCCCTGCTGTAGTTAGCCCGGCAACGGTAGCAGAACCCACACAAAACCTGATCACCGCTGTAATGAGCCATCCTAAAAACAGGGGCTGCATATGCATGTCTATCAATAAACCTGCAATCTGTGCACTTACACCACTATCTACCAATACTTGCTTAAAGGCACCAGACCCTCCGATGATCAGTAAAATGAGCGCTACATCTTTAATTGAATCGGTATAAATGTTCATGATGTAGGTAATCTTTTTGCCTTGAAAAATGCCCAGCGTAAATGTTGCTGTACACAAGGCGATCAGCATGACTACATCCGGATGCCCTGCCAATCCGATTATACCTGCCAGGGACGGATATTTACTGGCAGAAAAGGAAAATACCGTTGCAATGATGAGCAGTAATACAGGCAATAAGGCAGTGAAAAAACTATTAAATGTACCTGGCAATTCACTCCCGGCCATATCTGCAGGAATGAAAGATTTTAAAGGTGTTGAAGAGATATTTTTAAGTGTTCTGGAGAAAAGCGGCCCTCCGATAATGATCGCCGGTATGGCTACCATCAGGCCATAGACCAGTGTTAACCCCATATTTGCTTTAAAGAGGATCACCAGTGCAGATGGTGAAGGATGTGGAGGCAGAAAGCCATGCGTTACAGACAATGCTGCGAGCATAGGCAGACCGATATAAATTGGGGGCAGTTTGTATTTATAAACCAGGGAAAAGATCAGGGGTATCATCAGTACAAATCCAATTCCATAAAAAAGAGGAATCCCAATTAAAAATCCGGTGACCACTACTCCCCATTGGATATACTTCTCCCCGCAGATATTCATGATTACTGCCGATATCTTTTGTGCAGCCCCGCTTTCGGCAACTAGTTTTCCCAGCATGGCACCAATGATAATGATAATGGCCAGCGATCCCAGTACATCACCCATACCCTTTTCTACTGAGCCAACTACTTTATTTAAGGGAATGCCCAGTGTTATTCCGGCAATGATGGAAACTACTAAAAAAGAAAGAAAAGCATTGATTCGAAATACGGAAACCATTACAATCAATAGCAGGATGCACAACAATACAGCAATCAGGGTCATTTATCTTATATTTAGTTCACAATAGTTTATCATTTTTAACATCCTCAAGATACCGTAAATTTTATAATTACAGGCTAACTACACTTGTTTCGCCTTCCACTGCAACCTGCTGCTGTTCTGCTACTGCTTTATATTCAAAGCGGCTCCCTTTCTTCTGTCCCTTTAGAGGAGTAGAAAAGCTGCCATCTGCATTAATATTCACCCATTCAGTCTTTACCCATGGCGCTGCATATAGTGTTTCAACCTGCCCTGCATAAGGACGGTAATAAAATCTTGCGCGTTTGGATTGAGCAGGTTGATAATCTACTATCTTTCCTTTTAGTACTGCTCCTGCAGCAAACGGGGCTGAGCCTTCTGTTTTTACCAATACAGCTTCTTCAAAAACAGGCTTTACATTTTCCAGTTTGATCACTACTGCATTGGGCCATCGGTGGTCATCATAGAGCCTCTGCGCTTTTACCACAGAAACTTCTAAACCTGCTGCTGTTTGCTGAAATTTACAGCTTACATCAAGATCTGGTTTATATTCAATAATCTGGCTATTCTGTCCAAGAACGCTAATTTTTGTTGTCGCTGTACCTTTTACGGAGTGCAGTAAAAAAGTTTTACGCGTGGCCTCTTTCCAGTCTGCCACATCTGTTACTAAAGCATAAACGGTATTCTGACCTTTTTTAGTAAACCAGATATCATCTTCTTTACTTACCACCCAGCTGCGTACACTGTCCATACTCTCGTGGTTAATAAAATTCCACAGCGCCATTTCTCTTAAACGTTCTTCCTGCTGAATAGGTAATTCGCCATTGGGTTTTGGCCCTACATTGAGCAGTAGCGAACCACCCTTCGCCCTTGCTTCAATCATCAGATTGATCAGCTGGGTACCAGATTTGTAGCGGTCATTTGTAGGCTGATACTGCCAGGCCGTACCCATCGTAATTGGAGATAACCAGGGCTGGGTGATCTTTGCACCCGGCAAAGCCTGTTCGGGTGTTTTAATTGCACCACGGGTAATGAGCAGATCAGGCTGTAGTTTCCAGCAAGTAGCTTTCACCACTTCCTTAGGTTCCCCGTCTATAAAAAAAACATCGATCTTTCCATAATTGGTCATCAGTTCTTCACACTGACGGCGGTTGTAATCATTATATTCCTTTAGCATCTTCGCATCCATCTTTACGTTGGTTCTGCTGATTGGAATGCCATGACTGTGCAGGAAATTGAAATCTTCGGGAGAGAAATAAAAGCCCACTGCCAGTCCTGCTTCTCTTGTTGCATTTACAAACTCTTTCAGTAAATCCTTTTTATAAGGGGTTTTGGTAATATTAAAATCAGTTGTTTTAGTGTCCCACATGCAAAAACCAGAATGGTGTTTTGTGGTGAAACAGATATACTTCATCCCAGCCATCTTTGCCAGTTCTGCAATCTCTCTGGGATTGAACTTTGAAGGATCAAAGGTTTTAGGCAACTCATTAAAATAGCGCTCAACATAATCATTAGACGCGCCTACCAGGGAGTGACTGATCACTACTCCTAATTGTGAATCAATATTAAAATGAATAAATAAACCAGCACCGGTATCACGGAGCCATTGCTCTCTTTCTGGCTTATTTAAATTATAACTACTGCCTTCATCATCGTTCACCACGTCGTTTTGAGCAAATGAAGTTAAATGAAGGAGGCAAAAAACGAGTATGACGTAATATTTCATCTTTTAAAGTTTTTTTTTAACAGTTTAAGGAATAAGGTTTCTATATTTTTTAATATTAGACAATTATTTGAGATAATTAATAATTTAATTAAAACCTTTTAGCAAAATCAAAAAAACATAATATCAGAAGTATAGATTAGAACTACAGTTCTATTATAATGATATAAAACCAATAATTTAAAATCAGCTGCGCGCTTAAAATTTAGGATTTGATATGATCGATTTATATATCGCGGCAGCCCAAAAGCCACCTAACTCGGCGGCACCCGCTGCATTGGGATGAAGATTAAATATTCCCTGCTGTCCTTGCTCGTTTTGAAATAAGGCGGGATGTTTTTTAAAGTAACCAAATACTTTGTTATTGCCGGAAAATACACGGTTTGGATAAGAGACTGTATATCCTTTTACTACGTCATCTATTTCAGGAAAATAGAGCTGTAATCTTTCCAACCCTTCTTTTAAATACATGGAAGTATTATAGGTATTTTCACTATACCAGGTAGGATACTGAAAGATCACTTTACACTTTGGGAATTCTGTTAATAACCTGTCTGTGATCGCTATTAAGTTTGCATGATAATTTTCCGGAGAAACAGGAGCACCATGCGGCCCTTTTATAGCACTGTCATTGGTACCCAGTACAATAGAAAAAATCAGCTGAGCGGTACTATCAGCTGCAAATTGTGCTGCTGCAAGCTCCGCATTTAAAAATAGTTTTTGATTTGCCGGCAGCCAGTCTACCGTTGTAGAACCGCTTCTTCCAACATTATTGATCTGTACCCTACCTACTCCTTTCATTTCTCTTAAACGCTGTCCTGCAATTACTGGCGGCGCCTGTGTTAACGGATCAGGCAGGCCAGAGCCATGGGTAATACTGTTACCAATAAAAACAAGATTAAAATTCTGCTGAGCCGTTTGTGCCCCTGCATGGTTTAGATTTAAACAGAGGAGTACGGCAACTCCAAAAATGGATAGCTTTTTGATTATAGGCATAGTCATAGGTTAATAAACCGACAATATATGGATTTAACCGGTTTCGACAGGAAATACCCGCAATAGATCCGAGTCTTCCAGCAATAGGTTTATTTTTTTTCGAAGTTTACCGATCAGCAGGATATCTACCATACCTATTCCTACTGTGGTAAACATCATCAATAAGGTTTTATGGTATAAACCCCACAAAAAAAATAAGCTCGCCACGATAGCAACCGCAATAATAAATCGTTCTATCCACTCCAGTCTTTGAATCGCTCTCATAGAAGAAAAAAGCCTGTTGATCCTTGCGTCGCTCAGGCCGGATATGACCATATTTAAATGCGGATTTTCTATATACGCAGTGTTCAGCGTTCCCCTCAGCATTATGCTGGTTTTTACAAAAATACCATATAATCTATCAAGATCTTTGTCAGGTAAATTTTCAAGCCCCCTAGTTGCTCTTTTTGCCTTACTATCCATAGGGTGGCATGACCTCCTGATAAAGCCTATTTTTTCTTCCCTGGTAATTAAACTGTCTTCTGCCAATGCCATTTGAAACCAATAATTTTCGTTGATTACATCAAGTTAAAAACATTCAACAACAAAAACAAATTTTGTTTCATGCATAGCAAAATACTTTCCTATTCATCTTGTGCTAAAAGATGATTCCACCAGATTTTTTTACTAATTTGTTAAAGTTGTCCATCAATTGAAAGAACCGGGCATCAATGGAATTTTTCATCTGTGTATTTCTTTCCGTTTGCCGGGGCTTAAACTTTGTTTCCTGCATCGTATGGGCAAAGTTTTCAAGGGGAATTTCCACATCACCGGTCATTGATCCCAAAGTTACACTTTTAACAGAAATAGCATAAAACAGGATACGGTATTGTGCGTCTTTGCTGATGATTTTGATTTGATAGTTCATTTCAACTGCATAAGCCTGAAACAGCGCGTTGGCAGAGGTTACCGGGACCGATTCCACAATAGATCCTATTGCCAGACCAGCACCAGGATCTGTTGTTTGTAAGACTGATTTTCCGGCGGTAAAGCTATTCCTTATCCAACGCTGTGAAACCGCATAGATACTATCTTTTTTCATACCTGCTGCATCAGCCGCAGCCTCATAGACAACTTTCCCCTCTTTAAAGGGGAATCCGCTTCCGGTATTTGTTTGAGAGAAAGATGCGAAGGGCAGCAACAGCCATAAAAAGATCAATTTTTTCATAGCCACAAACATAATACATTCTAAGATCAAACCTTGCCGACCCTTCCAAAATGGAAATACACCCTTCCGATTTGAAAAGGCAGATTAATTATATCAGCAATAATATTTGCTAAAGCAGGCAAATTGCCCCAATAATGGCTATTCTGTATTTACAGCAATTCACGGCATCTGTTTTGAAGATCCTATAACAATTAAGATCAATCAAAAATGAAATCAGCCAGCGGCTCAGCTCAGAGTCCATAATGAGTTATCAGTTAACCCATTTATCTACCACACAAAAATCATATATTCATTCAAAAATCTAAATCTCAAAAATTATGTTCTTTTTAGTAATTGGTATTATTATTTTAATAGCTGGCTTTGTTATGTCCAGACAGGACCACCCTAGTGCACATTATGGTTCCATTGTACGTATTGCAGGTATTGTGGTGATCGTTATCGGCCTGCTCTCTTCCATGTTCAAGACCATCGGGGCAGGACAGGTTGGTGTTAAAACACTTTATGGAAAGGTTGATGACCAGGTTTTATACAGCGGTTTAAATATCGTTAATCCTTTGGTGGAGATTACTCCGTTCGACGTTAAAACCCAAACTTATACCATGTCGGCCGTACATGATGAGGGATCAAAATCAGGGGACGACGCTATTCGTGTACTGTCTGCCGATGGTTTGGAGGTAACCATTGATCTATCTGTACTTTTCAGGGTAAGTCCTACACAGGCACCAGAAATCCTGAGACAGATTGGAGACGATTACCTGGATAAAATTGTACGTCCCGTTTCAAGAACAGCCATACGTGATAATGCTGTTTCTTATGAAGCTGTAGCCTTATATTCTACCAAAAGGCAAGAATTTCAGGATAAGATTTTTAAAACCATTAATAGCAGTTTTGCAAAAAGGGGTATGATCTTAGAGCAGCTATTGGTAAGAAATATCACATTGCCAGAATCTGTTAAGAAATCTATCGAATCAAAGATCAATGCAGAACAGGATGCACAGAAAATGATCTTCGTTTTGCAAAAGGAAAAACAAGAGGCAGAACGTAAGCGTGTAGAAGCCCAGGGTATCGCAGATTATCAAAGGATACTGTCTACAGGATTGAGCGACAAACAGCTGCAGTACGAGTCTATTCTGGCACAAAAAGCAATTGCATTATCGCCAAATTCCAAGGTTATTATTATGGGAAACAGTAAAGGAGCACCAGTTTTAATTAATGGAAATTAAAACCAGTATTGATAAAAGCCTTATCTGCTTTATTTAGCGGATAAGGCTTTATTTTTATGATATCCCTGGCAGTATATAGTGCTGGGAAAAACGAATGAATTTTTTAATCAGGTCAAAGTTTTCACCAAGTCGTGTAAGAAAGAAGAAATCACGCTTAATTTCCAGTCCTTCGATATGTACCTCTACCAGGTCCCCGCTGAGCAGCTCTTTAGTAACTGCCTTTTGCGGCAGAAACCCAAGACTCAGATCTGCCAGTATAAAGTTCTTTAATGCTTCAGTTCCGCCCAGGCGCACCTTTGCTGTTAGATCGGAGATAGAGATATTATGCCTGCGCAGTTCCCTGGTTAAGGCAGACAATGTTCCTGAACCCACTTCCCGCAGGGCGACGTTAGTTTTCAATAATTCCTGCAGCGTTAAGCTGCCCTTTTTGGCGAGATGACTTTTGGCTGCACAAACGGCTATCACCTTATCAGATGTAAAATAATCATAGTTTACCAGGTTGATCTTATTTTCAACTTCTACGATCCCTACATCAATATGCTTGTTCAGCAGGGCTGTAATGATATTTTCTGTATTCCGGTTAACCACCTGGATATCGATCTTAGGCATAGTTTGGTGAAAAGAGGAAAGGATTTGTGGAATAATATACAGGGTTACAGTGGTACTTGCACCCAGCTTGAGGTTTCCCGCAGCTTCTGCTTCCTGTTTTAGGGTGCTCACCTCGAATTGAATTTTCCTTTGTATCTCTTTTGCTTCCTGAAGGTATCGATAGATTGTTTCTCCGATAACCGTAAGCTGAATACTGTTTCCTTTCCGTTCAAATAAGGCACAGTTATACTGACCTTCCAGCAAATGAATGTGCCTGCTGATGGCTGGCTGACTAATATACAGGGACTTTGCCGCTTTAGAAAAACTAAGGTTAGCGGCCACTTCCAAAAAAACAAGGTGACTTAAAGACAGCACTGAAGGTTGTTTAGGTGAATGTAAAATTAAATCTTTTGATGAGAATTACATCCCTTTGTCCTATTTATAATTGACGTTTTGGTTATGGCATATCAGTAATCTATATAACCAGCTCAAATGATTAGCTTCTACATTTGCAGGAGTTAAACTATAATCCTAAAATGAAATTCTCGCTGATCGAAGATCTACAATGTCCTGCATGCGGTACCAGGTATCCGGCAACCAGTATACAAACTGTTTGTCTCAATGAAACTTGCAAATCTTCTCTATTTGCAAGTTACACTTTACCTTTAAACTGTAATCCGAAAGAGCTGTTAGCTGGCCGTCCTTCAACGATGTGGCGTTACCATGAATTCTTACCTGTAATAGACCCTGCAAATATTGTTACCCTTGGAGAAGGCTTTACCCCTATTTTACCGTTAAGAAACCTGTATTTTCAGGATAATGAAAATGAGATCCTTTGGAAAGATGAATCCGGTAATCCTACAGGCTCGTTTAAAGCAAGAGGAATCAGTTCTGCTGTATCAAAAGCAAAAGAGCTGGGTATAACCAGTATCGTAACACCAACTGCAGGAAATGCAGGAGGTGCACTGGCCGCCTATTGTGCACAGGGAGGAATGAATGCTTATGTGTATATGCCTAAACTTACCCCAAAGGTTTTTAAAGATGAGTGCCGTTTGTATGGAGCACATTTGGTAGAGGTAGACGGAAATATATCCGATTGCGGCAAAATGGCCGATAAAGATGCAACGGCGAATGGCTGGTTCCAGGTTTCTACCCTAAAGGAGCCTTATCGTTTAGAAGGTAAAAAAACTATGGGTTATGAAATTGCAGAACAGTTTAACTGGCAGGTTCCTGATGTGATCTTTTATCCAACTGGCGGAGGAACTGGCTTAATTGGTATCTGGAAAGCTTTTGATGAAATGGAAAAGATGGGATGGATAGACAGTAAACGACCGAGAATGGTTACGGTACAGTCTATGAGCTGTGATGGGGTCACACAGGCATTCCATAACCAGGAGCTCAGTGCCCAATTTGTAGACCATGGGTTTACAATTGCTAACGGCTTAAGAGTACCTAAACCTTATGCAGATAAACTCATCTTAAAAGTGCTGAGAGAAAGTGCAGGAACTGCGATCAGCATTAGTGACGAAGAAATGGAAGCTGCCTTAAAAGAAATAGCCAGGAAAGAAGGAATGCTTATTGCACCCGAAGGAGCCGCCCTATGGGAAGCTTACAAAAAATTAAAAGTTTCTGGATGGATTAAACCTGGTGAGAAGATCCTGCTTTTAAATACAGGTAATGGTTATAAATATTTGGAGAATATAACCATTATTTAATCGAAGAAGAAGATTTTTAAGCCTACTAAATCGATTAAATATTTGTAATACTATCCTTAATTAGATCTATTATAAATAATAATGATATATTTGCGGCGTAACACACACCGTAAAAAATATTATTTGATGAAAACTCTATTTACTATTTTAATTGCCTGTTTTTTATCGGGCCCTTTAATCTCTTTTGCCCAGTCGACTGGAAAAATATCCGGCAAAGTGACACTTGTAGATGGTCAGCCATACGCATCAGCTTCAGTTTCACTGGTTGAAATAAAAAGAGGCACACTTACTGACGAAGAAGGTAATTATTCTTTTAAAAGTCTCTCCAAAGGAACCTATACTGTAAGGATCCAGGTATTGGGTGCTGCGCAGAAAGATTTTAAGGTTAACATTGCTCCCGGGGATACGGTGATCGTAAATTACCAGCTGGCAAAAGAAAACGTACAGGCTTTGCAGGAAGTAACCATAGCCAACAAAACAAACAGGCTCTCCCAGAAAGAAAGTGTTTATATAGCCAGGCTGCCCTTAAAGAATTTAGAGAATCCGCAGGTGTATAATACTGTACCTAAAGAATTAATAGTAGAACAGATGGCAACAGATCTGGGAAGCATCACTAAGAATATTCCAGGAGCGAGTATTCCTACTATTGCCAACCAGGGCCGGGTAACTTATTTTTCCCGTGGTTTTGATACGGAGCCAAATGCCAGGAACGGCGTAGCAGGGCAAGCATTTTCATCTATTGATGTGGCTAATCTTGAACGTGTAGAAGCGATAAAAGGTCCTTCAGCAACTTTGTTTGGTAACAGTGTTTCTAGTAGTTATGGCGGATTATTGAACCGTGTAACTAAAAAACCTTATAATGATTTTGGTGGTGAGGTGAGTTATTTTGGCGGAAGCTGGAATTATAACCGTATTGCTTTTGATGTAAACACTCCCGTTAATGCAGACAAAACCGCTCTGTTCCGGTTAAATGGAGCAACTACTTTCCAAAAAAGTTTTCAGGACTTAGGTTATACTAATAATATCAGTCTGGCTCCAAGTTTTTCTTATCAAATCAATGATCGCTTGTCTTTATTGGTAGACATAGAATTTGGTCAGGAAAAAGGAACGTCTGTAGTCCGTTTTAATCCTTATACAGGAGGCGGTACTGCTGCGAATCCAAAGATAAGGAATATCGCAACCATGGGATTTCCTTATAACAGAACTTTCATGAGCAATGATTTGCCATACACAACGCAAATGATGAACATCTTTACTCAGCTGAATTATAAAATCTCTGAGAACTGGACCTCGCAAACT
>Ga0233344_1000041_pt1 | contig 25244 bp, 20 predicted proteins | sample GEONDECOMP281_FD_180697 | JGI IMG/M metagenome (GOLD analysis project Ga0233344, IMG submission 180697) | Leaf litter microbial communities from Shasta-Trinity National Forest, California, United States - GEON-DECOMP-281 | ecosystem: Environmental > Terrestrial > Plant litter > Unclassified...
ATTCTAAAAGGCGGATAAGGTTTAGACCATTCCGGAGATATATTTTGAGGTTCCGTTACTTTTTGAGCGGATACCATAAAGCTGGCAAATGATAAGCTGAATAAAAGTAGGGCTATTTTGATTTTATAGTTAAGCATATAGAGAAATAATGACGAATATAGCCTTTATTACTATAATTTTATTCAATAAATTTTCGCGCATCATTTCTTAGCCCACGCACTTTATGATGATAACATATTGCTAAAAATCCATTTTTCTGATCAGAAAAATGGATTTTTAGCACAGGAAATAAACTCATCCTGAATTTACAGCATTTATTTTGACTGGATCGCTTTCCTCACTGCAGGGGCAATCTCATTTCCAAATATCTCAATAGACTTCATCATTGTGGCGTGTGAAGGATCTCCAACATCCATATGCCCGATAAAACGGGTGATACCAAATAATCCATGCATGTACAAAATCTTATCGGTAACCTCTTTGGCATCACCAATAAACAGCGCACCTTCTTTTGAACGTCCTCCATTATACTGCATTTTGGTATAGGGAGCCCAGCCGCGACTTGAACCTATTCTGTCCATTTGCGAAGCATAATTAACGTAATAATCATCTGTTACCGTATAATCATTACTCACAAAACTATGTGAGTGTATGCCGATCTGCATTTTAGTTACATCATGACCACTTTTAACATATTCATCTTTATAATAGTCAATTAAAGGCTTAAACTGACTTGGCATCCCGCCTATGATCGCAACAATTAGCGGCAATCCTAATCTTGCAGCACGTAAAACAGATGCTGGTGTTCCGCCTACAGCGATCCAAATAGGCAACTGGCCATTGTGAGTTGCTCTTGGTAAAACTGTCTGATTGATCACGGGAGCACGTAATTTTCCTTTCCAGTTTACGACCTCGTTGTTATTGATATTCAATAACAGATCAAGTTTCTCTTCAAACAATTGATCATAATCTTTTAGGTTGTAACCAAATAATGGGAAGGACTCAATGAAACTCCCGCGGCCAACTGCTATTTCGGCACGGCCATCAGAGATCAGATCAATGGTAGAAAAATCCTGATATACCTTTACCGGCTCTGCTGAACTCAGCACGGTAACGGTACTGGTTAACTTTATATTTTTAGTAATGGTTGCTGCTGCAGCGAGTACGATCTCAGGAGTAGAAATTGCATAATCTGACCGGTGGTGTTCTCCAAGGCCAAAAACATCTAACCCAACTTCATCAGCCAATTTAATCTGTTCCAGAATTTCATGCAGTTTTAGCTTTGCTTCTCTTGGTTTTCCTGTTGCAGGGTCAAAAGATAAATCACCAAACATGCCTATACCTAATTCCATAATTTCTATATTTTTTTATACTATTCAAAAGTACCAATCTACAGCTTACCAGGCGTTGATGTATGATAATAAATCGACTGCTCTGCTATTTAACGGATAACTTGTAAAAAGTACCACAGAGATTTTACAGAATAACATCCGCTCTTTTCATAACAAGTAAAAAAAATCTGTAGATTTAAGTTCATCTATTTAAACTAAATATAATGATGCAATCTATCAGTAAAAAAGCTCCTGCTCTTTGTGTTGCTTTGCTAACTTCCATATTTGCTTACAACAGCAGTTATGCACAGGATAAATCTGGCGGCAGTGACCATGCACCAGTAGAAACTAAACCAGCCAATACGCAATATAAACCTGCCTTTGCCGGACAAACCCGTATCGCTGGTGTAAAAACTAAAACACCTTATAGCGTTTCCCTCTTAAATAAAACTTTAGAACATCCCTGGGGAATCTGCCGATTGCCAGACGGGCGCTTTTTAATCACTCAAAAGGTTGCGGGTAACATGGTCATCGTAACCACAGCAGGAAAAATAGTAAAGAAAATAACAGGTTTACCAGCGATAGTCTCTGATGGACAAGGCGGATTATTAGACGTAAACATTGACCCACATTTTGCTGTCAATAGAATGATCTATTGGGATTATTCAGAGCCAACTACCGGAGGCTCGTTACTGGCTATTGCCAAAGGCAAGCTATCAGCGGATGAAAGTAAAGTAGAAAACGCTGAAGTGATCTACCGTGCCACACCTGTGTATAAAGGAAGTCTCCAGTTTGGCTCCCGTATCGTATTTGATAAAAATGGAAATCTGTTTGTAAGTACAGGTGAGCGTTCAGGATCAGACATTCGTATGCAGGCGCAATCCTTAAATGCAGCAATTGGAAAGATCATCCACATTACCAAAAGCGGGAAACCAGTTCCAGATGGCCCATTTGCTAAAACACCCAATGCAAGACCAGAAATTTATGCCTACGGACTGCGCAGCCCTGAAGGCTTAGCTATAAACCCTGCAACCGGCGAACTGTGGGAATCAGAATTTGGACCCAGAGGAGGTGATGAGATCAACATCATCCGTCCAGGCAAAAATTATGGCTGGCCTGTAGTTACCTATGGCATAGAATACAGTGGTGAAAAGGTAGGAGATGGTATTCAGCAGAAAGAGGGCGTACAGCAGCCGGTATATTACTGGGATCCTGTAGTATCCCCTTCAGGAATTGCTTTTTATAACAGTAACGTGATCCCTGAATGGAAAGGTAACCTGTTTGTAGGCGGCCTTAGCAGTATGCACATTGTAAGATTAGTCATCAAAAACAATAAAGTAGTTGGTGAAGAAAGATTATTAAAAGACGAGGGCGAACGTTTCCGTGCCCTTGCTGTTGGTAAAGATGGCGCATTATATGCGGTAACTGATAGTGGCAGATTTTATAAGGTTGCGAAGAAATAGCTATAAATATTTTAAAAACCCGTTTTGAATCAGAAACGGGTTTTTAAGCTTTAGACCTCAGCAGTATATGCTTCTGAGCAGCTTATACTCTTTTATTGACAGAAATATTATTCTGCTTTTTTCCATGGGGAAGGATATACCTGGCATCGTTTCGCGTAATCTTCCCACATGCCGCTCATCTTTTTAACCATCTCTGGATTCTTCTGTGCCAGGTTATTGCTTTCAATCCTGTCAACAGACACGTCATAAAGCTCCCATGGCCCGGAAGTATAGGTATCATTTTTAAATTCACCTTCACTCACCAATTTCCAATTGCCCATTCTTACCGCACGGTTCATTTCATGTTCCCAGAAAATAGCCTCCCTTACTACCGGCTTATTGGTAAAACTTGGTACCAAGCTAACTCCTTCAACTGGAATGATCGTATTATTGTGGTATATTTTGGGATAGGTAGTATTAGCTACACTCAAAATCGTAGGCATGATATCCATTTCATGCCCCACCTGGTTTCTAATTTCGCCATGCATTTTTATACCTGCCGGCCAATGCACAATTAAAGGAGTTGATATACCGCCTTCATGTACATAATGTTTAAACTTACGCAGTGGTGTATTGGATACATTTGCCCATTCTTTCATATACGAAACATAGGTATCAGCGGGTCCTGCCATCACATCTTTACCCTGCATCACCAATTTGCCATCGCGCGTAGTTGATGGATTGTTGGTATAAACCAAAGAGTCGGGATATAGCTTTTTTACATTCTCCGGATTTTTGGCTAGAGGCCTGGTTAAACCACCACCTATCAGCTCAGCACAGGCACCATTATCCTGCAGAAAGAAGATAAGCGTATTGTCATAGATACCTTGTTCTTTTAATTGCTGAATCAATCTGCCAATACCCTGATCCATTATATCTATCATGGCCGCATAAGTCTCCATTCTGCGTAACATGGCTGGTTTACTGGTCTCATCCGCCCATGGCTTCCCATCAAAGGCAGATAGCTTTTCACTGGGATCAACTATTCCCAGCTTCTTCATTCGCTCCAGCCGCTCAGCTCTTAACACTTCGTATCCTTTATCAAATCGTCCTTTATACTTAGCTATAGCTTCTTCGGGCGCCTGCATTGGCCAGTGAGCAGCGGTATAAGCCATATACATAAAGAATGGCTTTTCTTTGTCTCTTTCCTGCAGATACTTTACGCCGTTATCAGATATCGCATCAGTGAAATAGTATGCTGAAGGTTTGTAAACACTATCGGTAACCGTATTGATCAATTTATTGTCCCTGCATAAAAACCCCGGATCAAAATAATTGGCAGCGCCAATGATTGTACCGTAATAACGATCAAAACCGCGCTGCAGCGGCCAGTTTTCCTTAGTGCTGGTTGGCGTTGGCGACAAATTCAGATGCCATTTTCCCGACATGTAGGTAGCATATCCTGCATCTTTTAATACTTCGGCAATGGTAACTGCATTATGACTCAGATCACCACGATAGCCTGGTAAATGAAAATCATTCGACGTCATCCATCCCATTCCGGCCTGATGTGGATCTAACCCCGTCATTAATGAAGCTCTTGAGGGGCAGCAGCGTGCCGTATTATAAAACTGGGTATAACGTAACCCTTCACTGGCCAGCCTGTCTAAATTGGGCGTAGCGGCTTCTCCGCCGTAACAACCTACATCAGAATAACCCATATCATCCGCCAGGATCAGTACAATATTAGGCCGTGCCTGCGGCTGCTGCTTTAAAACTGCAGTCTTATTTTGCCCAGATACCGAGAAGACAGTTAAGCCAGCTAAAAGTGTGATCGCAGTGAAAATTTTCATAAATTATTTATTTACAGGCCAGTATGGAGAATCTGTTCTTGCGGTAAGCAGATAGTTTTGTATTTCTTTAACAACATCCGGATGCAGACCGGCTATATCATTCTTTTCACCTATATCGTCGTTTAGATTGTATAGCTCCAGTTTATTTTTGCGCACCACTGCTTTCCATTTTCCATAACGAACACCCTGTTCAAAACCAAGCTCAAAAAACTCCCAGTATAAAAACCTGTCTTTAGCTGGTTTTTTGCCTTTGATATCGGTATAAATACTGGTACCATCTGTTTTATGGTTTAATTCCTTACCTGCAATTTCACCAAATGTGGGCATGATATCTGCAAAATATGCCGGCACATGCGACGTCTTAGGCAGGTTTTTAAGGTATGGAGACCATACAATAAAGGGCTCCCGGATTCCGCCTTCATACATATCTCTTTTGTGGCCTTTCAAAGGACCATTTGAGTCAAAGAAATCAGAAACTGCTGATAATGATGGAGTAGGTTCAGATCTCGGGCCATTATCTGAGGTAAAAATTACAATGGTATTTTTTGACAGTCCGCTTTTGAGGAGATAATCTTTGACCTTAGCGACCGACTGATCCAGGTAATAAATCATAGCGGCATATGTTTTCATATCTTCAGGCCAATCTTTATTCGCATAAATAGCCTGATTTGGTACATCAAGAGGTGAATGCGGATTGTTAAAGTTTAACATCAGAAAAAATGGTTTACTGGCGTCTTTTTGTGTGGAAAGAAATTCTATAGCCTCGTCAGTACATAAATTGGTTTCATAATATCCCCTTTTTCCGTTTGCATTTTCAATAACAGGGACAATCTTGCCGTTTACATAACGTTTTTCGGGCCAGTACGTTCTGGCATAGGTTTCAGGATAACTAACCAGCCAGCCAGAAAATTTATCAAATCCATGCTGTAAAGGGGTTGCAAGTGTATCATAACCATCCACATGCCACTTACCCACTAGTTGAGTGGTGTATCCGGCATCATGCATCAAATTTCCAATGGTATAATCTTCTGGTCTGATGTTAGTCCTGCTCACTGTTACTTTGCCCTTTTTCCCTGCAATACCACCAGTGATGGTCGCATTTCCACGAATAATGGCATGTCCGCTATTAAGTCCTGTTAATAAAGAACATCTTGATGGAGAACATACAGGTGCACCAGCATAAAAGTCAGTAAATTTGACCCCTTCTTTTGCCAATTGGTCAATATTTGGTGTAAGAATTAGCTTTTGTCCGTAAGCTCCCACATCTCCGTACCCCAGATCATCTGCTAAAATAAATACAACATTGGGTCGCTCATCTTTTTGCTGTGCGAGAACAGCAGTAGTATAATTAACAAGACCAGCAAATAGCAATAATTTTATAAGTTTCATTCCATTGATTTAAGTAGCGCAAATGTAGAAGAATAAAGTCTACAAAAAGAGTATACATTTAATTGTTACAAATCAGTAATACAGATATCTTGATATAAAAATATATAGACATCAAGCCCCGTCTTTGTTCTAATGACGAGTTATGTAATCATCTTACCCAGTTGCTATGGTGGTTAACCCCCAATTTGGACACAACTAAGTCCAATTTGGAAACACAGAGTTCCTGAACTTATCTGATCTTTGCCTTGTACATTTAAACAACAGAAAAATGCAAAAAACAATTTTTATTACAGGAGCATCTTCTGGTTTAGGAAAAGCTACTGCTAAATTATTTCAGTCAAAAGGCTGGAATGTAATTGCTACAATGCGGAATCCAGAAAAGGAAACAGAACTCATCCAATTGAAAAACGTTACACTTTTGCCGCTCGATGTAACCAATGCAGAACAAATTAAAACCACCGCAGCAAAAGCTATTTCTTTACACCCTATTGATGTAGTGTTTAACAATGCAGGTTACGGATTAATGGGTGCCCTGGAAGCGTTGAGTGATGAACAGATTTTAAAAGAAGTGAACACCAATCTTTTGGGAGTATTACGCGTTACAAAGGCATTTATTCCACATTTAAGAGAGAAGAAAAGCGGTGTATTTATCAGCACAACTTCAATAGGGGGGCTTTTTGGATTTCCATTACACTCTATTTATCACGCAACAAAATTCGCCATAGAAGGCTGGTCAGAAGGCATGTCGTTTGAGTTAGGCTTGCATAACATCGGTATTAAAACTGTGGCGCCAGGCGGCATTGCAACTGATTTTATAGGAAGATCGCTTGACAGGAGTTCTCATCCTGAGTATCGTGAATTAGAGGATAAGTTATTTGCTGCTGTAGATGGAATGATGCAATCGGCCTCGACTGCCGAACAAATTGCTGAAGTAGTATATGAAGCAGCAACAGATGGCAAAGACCAGATTCGTTATGTTGCAGGCGAAGATGCAAAAGCGATGTATGCACATCGTTTAGAGATTGGTAATGAAGAATTCAGGAAAGAGATCAGAAAGCAAATGTTAGGCTAGTCACTAATAAAAATTAACTCAGTCAAAAGACTTTATATTGTAAATTTGTAAAGCTGAATCAAAATGAAGATTATCAATTCCATATCCGAAAAACATCGCCTGGTATCCTTGCCGGAGCCATTACATCCGCTGGTGAGTGTGATCCGCATTTCGGATATCCGTTTTACAGATAGTTCAATATGGGAACACTTTTCGCTAAATTTTTATTGCATATCACTAAAAAGGAATATTTCGGGAAAAACGAGATATGGTCAGCAATATTATGATTACAACAAAGGTGTAATGACCTTTGTTGCTCCTAAGCAGATCCTGTCACTCGATGCGGAGCAAATGGATATCACTGATGATGCATCTGGCTATGCATTGCTGATACATCCCGATTTTCTGTACAAACATCCGCTTGCCACCAAGATCAAAAACTATGGATTCTTTTCCTATGATGTAAACGAAGCACTGCATCTTTCGGAAAAAGAAGAAAAAAACATTGCAGAGATATTTCAAAAGATCGATGAAGAATACCAGCATATAGACCGGCATACGCAGGATATCATTCTTTCTCAAATTGATCTGTTATTAAATTTTAGCAACCGCTTTTACGAAAGACAATTTATCACAAGAAAAGCCGTAAACCACGATGTGCTGACCAAGATGGAGCTGCTGTTAAATGAATATTTTGACCAGGAAGAAACCTTGAAAAACGGCCCCCCTTCCGTTGAATTACTGGCCAATCAGCTCAACTTGTCACCTCATTATTTAAGTGATCTTTTACGTTCGCTTACCGGACAAAGTGCCCAGCAGCATATTCAGGAAAAACTGATTGAAAAAGCTAAAGAATATCTTACCGTAACAAATCTGTCCGTTGCCGAAATTGCTTACCAGTTAGGCTTTGAATATCCGCAATCGTTCAACAAACTGTTTAAGAAGAAAACCGCTATCTCTCCACTAGAGTTTCGGCAAACTTTTAACTAAAAATCTCCAAATCGACGGCTGATCAGCAGGCTTAAGATACTACATAAGAACTTATTATGATCAATTTGTAGCATAAATAGAAATGGGCCTACTTTTCATTTTGTAGTGATTTAGAGGACAGCTCTGCAAAGGACGCTTTTGCTAGAATTTTGAGTTTACAGTCAATTTTTTTGAATTTAGAGATTAAAGAGTATCTTGCTTTCAACTCTTAAAAGGCATCAAATGGAAACAGGAAAAGATTATTCATCAGCAGTTAAATCAGACATTACAGTGGATAGAAGAAGTAATCTTTCTTATGAGGAATTTCAAAAGGAATATCTTTTTCCCAGGAAACCTGTGATTATCACTGATGCCACTGCCAAATGGGAGGCCACTAAATGGACTCCTCAATGGTTCAAAGAAAGATATGCTGATAAAGTGGTAAAAACAGACCAGGGGATGATGCGCATGGATGATTTTATCGATGCGATTACCAAAGAGACGGACGAACCTGGCCCTTTTCTTCGTGAACAACCATTAATTGAGGTTTTCCCCGACCTCGCAGATCATATCATGCCTACCCCTGTATATGTTCAGCCCAACTGGCTTGGTAAAAACTATTTTCTCGGATCAGTAAATCAGAGATTGAACCGGGAGTCACATTTAGAAGTTAACTTTTGCGGCCGGAGAATTTTCCCTTATCTCCATGTCGATGATTTGGGAGTTCATGCCTTTATCACCCAGCATTATGGTGACAAGGAATTAATTATATATCCTCCTGATCAGGAACCTTATTTATACCGTAATGGGGAGAGCAGGTTCTCCAAAATATATGATGTTGATCAGCCTGATTTATCTGCTTATCCTCTTTTTGAAAAGGCTAAAGCTATACGTGTGATACTTAAGGCTGGAGAAACAGCGTTTATGCCAAGTGGGTGGTGGCACACCACTAAGGTACCGGGCACTTCACTTTCTACAGTAATCAGCGTAACTAATTCATCTAACTGGAAAGACCTGATCAAATTTTACACGCAATACAACGAGCATTCTATGAAGGCAGTACTCGTTCGTTTGTATTTAAATGGAATGGGGATGGTTAGATCATTAAGCGGAAATGGTGTAAAATCTTAATATTTTGGTTAAAAAATTGAAACTGGTATTCCATTAGGTTCAACTTACATAAATGATTCTATAAATATTGATTGATCAGCACTTTTAATTTTGGATCGCTCGGGCGTGGTGCGTCATCACTCAATATCTTTCCGTCTTTTCCTATAAGGATATAACGTGGAATAGCATTGATTTTATAGTGTTTTATGAATGATGCCTGATCGGCATTTAACAATAAAAAGCTATCTCCATTTCCCAGCGCTTCTTCTTTAGAAGCTTTTTGCCAATCACTCGTGTTAGCATCGGTAGATATAGCAACGAAAACAATTTTTTTGCCTACGTATTCTTTTTTCAATAGTGCACTAAAAGGCATTTCCGCTCGGCAGGGGCCACACCAGCTGGCCCAAAAATCAAATAAAATTAGTTTGTCTTTATGCTTTTTAATAACAATACTTAAATCTTGCACAGTTTTACCATCAGTAGCCAATAGTTTGTTGCTGCCTTTAGCATATGTCATTGATTTACTGCTGCCTTTTAGTTTTTTACCTACCAGTGCCCTGTATCCTTTGTCTATGCATTGCGTATTGAATTTATGAAGATAACCTTTTGATATAGACACCCTATTAAGGCTGGCGAAATATAAGGCATTAGCCATTAAGAAATCTTTGGTAATTCCTGTAAATGTCTTTTCTATAAAATCAAACCTTTTCATAAAACTATTGCTAGCGCTGCTAATCGCTTCACGAGGAGAGCCATCTATAGACATCGCGACAAAATTCAGACATGCCATATAATACATTGGATATGGCATAAATTCTATATTCCTGATACCTGTTATTTTTGCTGCAATTAAAGTTTTGTACAAATTCTGCTGGTTTAACAAAATACGGTTACTGTAGTACAGTACCAAAGAATCGTTAATAGCTGTACTTCTTATACAATTAATGGCTATTTTAATAAAACCATTACTAACCGGAAATTGCCCGGAATAGTCATTTAAGAACTCCAAGCGGTTATTTTTTACATTATTAATTGTTTTCTCAGCATCACGAACATTACTTAGGGTATTTACCTTTTTCTGATAGGGCATCATTGTAAATCCCTGATAAATGTTTCCTGTTTTTTGAACCAGCTTTCTAAAAAAAAGAAGCTCATTGGTTCGTGTTGTATTCCCTTGAATATACAGTTGTGCAGAGTCGCTTCCAGCATACCTGATATTTATCTTCTCGCCAGGATAAACTAAAAAAGGCGTCTGCTGAGCGTTAGCTTCTATAAAGATCGTTGGGGTATTCAATGAGACTTTGGTATCTTTAACACTGATATTTGGCATCTGGCCATGACCTAAGGAATCCAGGTAATAAAAATGTAATCCTCCAATCTTTCCACCTGCAGGATTAAAGTTATCAATTGAAAAAAGAACAGCACGGTTTAGTGAATCTGACAGGATATTTTCAACTACTCCAGAAGAATGCCGGTCTACGCCAAAAGAGAACATTATTATTATCAGGAACCCGGCAACTAAAGTCATAATGCTTTTCATATCTTTAGATTTATAACTTTTAGTAAATGAATTCCGGTCATAACAATACTTGTACCGCGCAACATCACATGCGCCATTGGATACATCTGGAGATTCTGACGGGCTAGGTCACCTGATTTTGATCCAATCTTCTAAAGGCAGGGCGTAAAAAATTGCGCTGCCAAGAATCCTTTTTAAAATCTCTCCTTTCAAAAACCAGTTTTTATGACTTTGCTCTTCGGAGTAGCGTCTTTTTTGCCGGTCTTAAAAGCTTTTTATTTTTTATACGCAAAAAATATAATATCGATAATTTTGAAATTTCCATGTTTGATATTTTTCTTCTTGAAAATTATACTGAAATTTAACTATAATAAATTACTTATACAATAGTAATTTTTCTATTCAGAAAGGAGTAAAATCCCATATTAGGTGGTCTTTCCCTAAGTTGTTACATTATTACCAATATACCTTGGGACAGACATATCTATTTTCCTGTCCTCTCTGATTAGATGAACAAGAACCAGATGAATTACTGCAATAGAAACAAGCCGATAAAATCAATTATAAAATGGCAGATGATCAGCACCCTGATGTTCCTATACCTTTGATAATAAGCCGCGAAAACGAATCCGATAAAAACAGGACCTGCAATATTGATAAACGTGGCGTAACGAAAATGGGCCAGGCCGAAGATCAGAGCAGAAAGAACGACCGGCATCCAGGTACCTTTGAAAAATAATTGCATACGAGGCATGAGGTAGCCGCGGAACAGCATTTCCTCCGTATAAGCCGCCGTAACAACAATAAACAATTTGATCGGCGAATCATAAGCAATTAGCCGCGATACGATAGCGCTTTCTGTCTGCCAGTGAAAAACATGTGCAATTAACCTTAAACAGGTAGATCCTGCAATCACCAGCAGCAAGATTACGAATATTGAAATACAGGCATGTTTAAAGCCATGAACTTTTTCCGGCCAAAGCAGCAACGGTTGATGTTCTATTTTTATGCAGTAAAGAAAGATAATACCAAGAGCGAACCAAAATAGCAGCCGCGAAACCAGGAAATAACCTGTTGTAACTGGTAGGTAAATGGTACCTGCTACGCAGATCACAATCAGCACCGCGAATAAAGCCAGGCTGCGAATGATGACTCCTTTTGATGAGTTAACAAGCTGTTCCATAAGGTGAAATTTTATTATAGATTAGATAACAGTCGACCAGAGATGTTACAAAATATTTACGGCGGACTAAATGATTTTATAGTGTTTTATGAAAGATGCCTGATAGGCGTTTAACAATAAAAAGCTATCCCCATTTCCTAGCGCTTCATCTTTAGAAGCTTTTTGCCAATCATTTATGTTAGCATCGGTAGATATAGCAACAAAAACAATCTAAAACTTCGTAATCACTTTCATCTATATATTAATTGGCTTTAATGATCCAGTAAGTAAGGATCTTTCAAAGCTATTTCTTTCAATGGTGTAGCCTGCAGCAAAGTTAAATAGATTATAAGGTTCTACTACACCCTCATTACCATTACAGATGCCGGTAATTGCATTTTTATCATCGGTTACGCTTAATAATGCCGGTGTAATTTATCGTTAGATCAAGTACCCTGATCAGGTTGTAATTGATGCCACCCGTGACTTTTGGTGCAGATATGCAGCGGCTATTTAAGTACAAATCTTCCAGGTCACTGCACTTGCCATTTCCATTCACATCTCTTTTACCTTCCGTATAACTGTAACTCCCTGAAATATTTAGCGAAGGATAATTATGTAATTCGCTGCGAGTTCAAAACCACAAATATTTTCCGGAATTCGATTTGTATTAAACAGTGTAGTAGCTGGGTCGTATACCACTTCAATACCTAATTTGGATGTACTTCGATAAGCAGATGCTGTAAATTTCAATCCTTTGTAGCTCGTTTCAAAACCAACTTCATAATTATTTACCCTAACTGCATCTGTATTTATTTTATCAATGCTGTTGACCTTCCCAGAATCCTACCAATAAAAATAAAAAAAGCCGTTTTTCTTATCGAAAAACGGCTTTTAATGTGGGCCATGATGGGCTCGAACCATCGACCAAAAGATTATGAGTCTTCTACTCTAACCAACTGAGCTAATGGCCCTTATGATTTTTCGCACCTTAAAAAGGACAATCTATAATTTTTCAAAGCTTTGCATCAGTGTCTTGAAACATCGAGAAACATTTAATTTAAATCTTTTCTCTCTGAAACCTAAGACTAAAAGACTCATAATCTTCTACTCTAGTCAACTGAGCTAATGGCCCTGAAAAATCTGTTAGTGAACTATTAGATTTTGCGAGTGCAATGTTACATATTTGTATCGAATTTTAAAAACGGTTTGATGCAAAAAATTAAAAATATAATCTTCGACTACGGAAATGTGATCTTCGAAATAGACTTCAGGATCACTCAAAACTCTCTTACACAATTGGGTATCCCAAATGTAGCAGATTTTTTTGGACATAAAGGACATGATAATTTATTTAATAATTTAGAGACAGGATTCATTACTCCTGCGCAATTTCGCGATGGAATCAGGGATGCGGCCCATAATCCGGCATTAACAGACACAGAAATTGATGCTGCATGGAACAGTTTACTCATCGGCGTACCTCCAAATGTGCATGATGTACTCCTCGAAGTAAAAAAACATTACCGCACCTTCCTGTTGAGCAATACCAACCAGATCCACTATGATTATATCATGGGTTACCTGCAAAAAGAATATGGAGTAAAAGATAATAACCACCTCTTTGAAAAAGCTTATTACTCACAGCAAATGCTGCTGCGTAAGCCTCATGTAGAGATCTTTGAGCAAGTGATCAATGAAAACCATTTAGATCCCGCAGAAACCCTATTTATAGACGATACCCCGGGCCACCTGGAAGGAGCAAAAAAAGCAGGATTGCAAACATTACTCATGACAGAAAATCCAAAAAACCTGGGTGCCTTTCTTAAAAGCAATGGTATTACGGTATGATCAACAATAAAATACAACACAGAAAGTTCAATTCACTAAAAGAATTTTATCCCTTCTATTTAACAGAACACCAGAATACAACAAACCGCTTTCTTCATTTTTTAGGAATTGCCATCTTATGTCTGTGTTTTATCACTTCTATGCTTTTCCATGATGTTCGTTTCTTTGCTTTCATACCAGTTGCCGCGTATGGCTTTGCCTGGATGGGACATCAATTTTTTGAAAAGAATAGACCTTCAACCTTAAAATACCCGTTCTTTAACATTGCCTGTGATTTTCTTTTCTTTGGTGATGTGATTATGGGAAGGCAATCCTTCAAGCATAAATAGCTAACGCTTATAGGGTTTACAAAAAGCAATAGATAAAATCTATATCGTCATAGAAATTAGGTGTTGGGAACAACGATTAATAGTCAATACTTTTATCGAATGAAGCATGTATAATTAGTAAAAAAACTATGCATGCTGCACAACAAGACAAAAGAATAATCATTAATTGATTGAAATCAATAATCATGGAAGAGACGAATAAACCAAACCGCAAGTTAACAACTGCCTCTGGCAGACCTTATGCTGAACACGAAAACACACAGTCCGTAGGTAAGAGAGGCCCTTTATTATTACAGGACTTTGTCCTGCATGAGAAAATGGCACACTTTAACCGTGAGCGTATCCCGGAACGGGTAGTGCATGCTAAAGGAACCGGCGCTTATGGCACCTTAAGAGTTACCCATGATATCACTAAATATACTAAAGCCAAGATTTTTGGAACCATAGGAAATGAGTGTCAGATCTTTTTACGTTTTTCTACGGTAGGCGGCGAAAAAGGAAGTGCAGATTCTGAAAGAGATCCACGTGGATTTGCTTTAAGAATGTATACTGAAGATGGCAACTGGGATATCGTAGGTAACAATACACCCGTATTTTTTATTAAAGACCCTAAAAAATTCAGCGACTTTATCCATACGCAGAAACGTGATCCAAGAACTAACCTGAAAAGCCCAACCATGATGTGGGATTTCTGGTCACTGAACCCTGAAAGTCTGCACCAGGTAATGATCTTGATGAGCGATCGTGGTACTCCTTACTCTTACCGTCATATGGATGGATTTGGAAGTCACACTTTCTCTATGATCAATGCAGAAAATGAGCGTGTATGGGTAAAATTCCATTTCAAAACACAACAAGGCATTAAAAACTTTACCGGTCCTGAAGCTGATGCCATGCGTACCCAGGATATGGATCATTCACAGCGCGACCTGGTAGATGCTATTGATAATGGTGAATTTCCAAAATGGACAGTTAAAATCCAGGTAATGACCGAAGAAGAAGCAAAAACATTTAAATGGAATCCATTTGATCTGACAAAGGTTTGGCCGCATGCAGAATTCCCGCTGATTGAAGTAGGTGAAATTGAATTGAACCAGGTGCCAAAAAATTATTTTGCACATGTGGAGCAGGCAGCGTTTGCTCCTACTAATCAGATTGACGGAATAGGATTTTCTCCGGACAGAATGTTACAGGGACGTATTTTATCTTATCCTGATGCTGCACGTCACCGTTTAGGCGTAAACTATGAACAACTGGCTGTAAATGCCTGTCCTTTCATGACTAACAACTACCACCGCGATGGAGCAATGCGGTTTGATGATAATGGTGAAGACGGACCTAATTATTTCCCGAATAGCTTTGGCGATGTTGTGCCAGATGAAAGCTACAAAGAACCAGCTTTAGAACTGGATTCGAGTACTGCCGACTGGTTTGACAGAAATGAAGGTGAAGGAGACAATGATCACTATACACAACCTGGCGATCTGTACCGTAAAGCAATGACTGACGAAGGCCGTCAATTCTTGATCAGCAATATTATAGGTGCAATGACTGGTATTAGCGGACCTAAGAGAGAGAAAATCATCAATCTGCAACTGTGTCATTGGTTTAGAGCAGATATTGGCTTAGGAATGGCTGTTGCAAGTGGTTTAGGTATAGATATGGCTAAAGCAATGCCTACCAGGCATGAAACTAATCCTGCATAATTTTTAGTATCACTATTATTTAACTACATATTGACTTAGAACCCTGCTCAAAAGGCGGGGTTTTTGTTTAGCAGAGTATCACCCGATTTAAGTCATTTTTAGTGTTCCTAAATATTTTGTTTCCGAAACGAGTTTTCCATCTGCAGAAGCAAAGAAAATCCACGCACAATAATCAACCGGTATGGTCCTGCTGCGGAAATTGAAATGATAACTTAAATTACTGCGCTGCTCAGTCTTGCTGGTATACCAGGTTTTGTATTCCAGATTAAGAAGAACAATTACAGCTATATCATCCATTCTGGTACTTTTAAGAGGAAAAGGATTCATTTCCCAACTTACATCGATTCCTCCTGTATCAGGTACAGAGAAAGATGCATTCCATCCATTTTCCGTAGACCTGAATGACCGGGAAAATTTAATCTTGCTCAAATCAATACTAAAATCGGGGTATTCACCGACAACCGCATTCAAAAGATGATAAGACTTCGCTGCACTTCTTTCAGGCATATTTTGCTTGCGCTTAAACTGATATCCTATTTCAAATATCTCATCAAGGTGAAAGCCGAAAAACTTTTCAACCATTTTAAATACAGCACGGTTCTTATTCTGCTTTAAAGTTCCTTTTATGTTTTTATTACTGCGTTCAGGAAGCGATTTAATTATGTCCATATTATAACCTGGAACTAAGACCACCGACCCTACTTTTCCTGATATCACTCCAAGTATGGAGCGTTTTGTTAAAGACCCCATATTACCAGTTTATTTGTCCAAGATAAAGACTGTCAGAAATTGCTTTCCGGGTATCCTTAATAAAAGAAACATAGATTTCCGCAACCTGACCATGTTCAATTCCCGGCAACAGAAGCAAATGTTTTCCTTCATGTCTTTGTGCACCAGAGATAATATAACGTGCCTGTCCTGATTCAGGGAAGAAAGCCAATACCATGATCTGATCACTATAATGCTGACCGTCTATCGTAATCTCCTTATCCCAGGTAATCACCAAGCCCGAATCTGCTGCTTCAACCGCAGCATTTTTTGGTGGGTTCATTTTCCCCTTGGTTACCAGAACTTTGGAATAATCAAGACTGGTAACTTTATCTGTACGTACGAGGCATACCAAACAGATATATCTCACGATAGCGTTATGCGCATTTTTTTTGATACGCTTTGCTTCCAGGTCAAAACCCACATCTACAAAGTCCTTGATCGGTCTGAGGAAATCATTCCATACTTTAGCAGGTTGCTGGCTAGCCAGTTCATTCTCTGAAAAAGGTGTTGTTCGAGGTGCAGGTAAGCTTTGTGTAGTTACTGATCCATCAGGCTGCTGGTGAATACTTATGTCCCCTAGCTTTCCGGATATTGTTAATCCGATTCCTTTGACAATATGTCCCATAATTTGATGGTTTAAGTTGATAATTCTTCATTTCTTTTTCTAACGATAATTATGCTTAATACCAAATTAGGAACGTCTCTATTTTAGACCCTCTGTCTTTGTAATTTCAGCGATCATCAATAATCCAGGACCGGCATATAAATTTCTATAATTCTAATTACCTAAATTAAACATTATTTTCTTATAAAACAAATCAAATAGAATATATTAGATAGTAATTTTAAAATTAGTTTAAATTCATTAAACATGATATCATATCTATCCGATAAGGTACGATAGGGGAACGATTCGTACACTGCTCGTCCTTAAGACAGAGCAGAGTGGTAGTCGGGAGGTAGACTGCTCTTCCCTAAGGCACCCCCGCCCTACCCCCGGGATACCCCTAGCCTACCCCCGGCCTACCCATTTGGTAGGTTACAGGTAGGCCGGGGGTACAGTAGATGTAGCTCGAAAGTGGGTTAGTCACGACTACACAGTGAATACAGGATGAGTACACGAAAAGCCAATACAGAACAGTATACGAACAATACCCGCACAGTATCACTGCCGGGTATCATTTTATCAATTAGAATGACCTGTTTTTAAGAATTTCTTCTGTTTTTCTCCCGGGTGATCAGATCAAGCTCTCTGCTGGTCTGTCCGGCGATAGATGTATTTTCCTGTGCGCGTCTGAATAAATAGGGCATCACAGCTTTAACCGGACCATAAGGTACATATTTTGCCACGTTATATCCTGCATCAGACAAATTAAAACTCAGGTTATCACTCATTCCCAATAACTGGGAAAAATATACATGCGGATGGTTATGATCAATATCGTGCTCATCAAGCAGCGCTGCCAATACTCCACAGCTGGTTTCATTGTGCGTACCACAAACTAAACCCATCTGATCGATGTTTTCTACGCAATAAGTAACTGCTGCATTATAATCGTTATCAGTTGATTTTTTATCAGACTGTATCGGTGAAGGGTATCCCTTTTCTACTGCTCTTTTACGCTCTTTTTCCATGTAAGCACCACGAACGATCTTGGCACCCAAAATAAAGCCAGCTTCTCTGGCTATCAAATGATCCGCTTTTAAATCAGCCAGTTTATCATGACGGTATAATTGATAAGTATTGTATACAATCAGCTTCTCTCTGTTAAACAGCAGCATCATATCCAGTGCCAGATCATCTATAGTTTCCTGGATCCAGGTTTCTTCGGCATCAATCATTACAGGTACGTTTTTTTCAAAAGCAGTCCTGCAAATGCGCTCACAGCGATGTTTCACCTTCGCAAATTCAGCTGTTTCATCAGCAGTTAACTTTAATTTGGCATCTAATTTCTCCAGCAAAGCGAAACGTGCAATACCTGTTACTTTAAATACTGTAATTGGTACATTGTGATCTCCCGCAGCGCGGTCTATCGTTCTGATAATCTCTGCACAGGTAAAGTCAAACACATGCTCCTCATCTTCTCCTTCAACAGAATAATCCAGAATAGTGCCTACTTTACTTTCAGACAACAGCTTTATCGTAGTTTCACACTCTGCAATCGTCTCCCCGCCACAAAATTGTTTAAAAATGGTCGATTTAATTACCCCTTGTATAGGTAAGCCTATATTTAAAAATAAATTGGTTACAGGAGGCCCAACCTGGGTTAAAAAGTTACTGCTCATGACCTTAAACAGCCAGTAAGCACTATTTAGTTCTGATTTTGATTTATTCCGAAAGGCAACTTCCGTATTATCAAAGTTTAATTTTTTCCCTGTGGATACTTGCATTTGGTTATGTGTTAGTCAAACGGATGCAAAAATATGAATTCCGCGACTATCAGAGGTAAAACACTTTATAAATAATTGTAAATTTGCCGTACAATGATAGAATTTAAATTAGAAGGCGAATTTATCCCCATGATCCAGCTGTTAAAAGCAACGGCTTTAGTGCAAAGTGGTGGTGAAGCACAAACCGTAGTAGAAGATGGTTTGGTGAAATATAATGGCAATGTTGACTACCGTAAACGCTTAAAAGTACGTGTAGGTGATGTGGTCGATTTTATGGGAAATCAAATTAAGATAGTTTAATGAATACGATAGAGAGCGCAGGACATCATATATATTTTGATACACAATTAACGCCGCTTGCAGAGCTCATAGAAAAAGGTAATTATAGTAATGTATTTGTTTTTGCAGACCGTAATACTTCTGAAGCCTGTTTACCCGTTTTTAGAGAGATGCTGGATGATTATAGCGGATTTGATCTGATAGAAACAGATCCGGGCGAAGAAAATAAAAACATTGATTTTTGTATTGGCATCTGGAAGACTTTACTTGATTTTGGGGCCGACCGCAAGTGCCTGGTGATCAATTTAGGTGGAGGTGTGATTACAGATATGGGAGGCTTTGTTGCTTCTACTTACAAACGTGGTGTAGATTTTATCAATATCCCCACTACCCTGCTTTCACAGGTTGACGCTTCTGTTGGTGGTAAAACGGGTATAGACATAGATAATGTTAAAAACATGGTGGGTACTTTTACCCTTCCCCAGGCTGTATTTATAGAAGCTGAATTCCTGAAAACATTGCCTAAAAGGGAATTGTTGTCGGGTTTTGCTGAAATGATTAAGCATGGACTAATTGCCGATCAAACCTATTATTACGAGCTTAAAAAAGCAAACTACCAGAATATCACTACTGCTGCCATTCACCGTTCTGTAGAAATAAAGAATGAAGTGGTTACAGAGGATCCTTTGGAAAAAGGAAGACGCAAGATCTTAAACTTTGGTCATACCATTGGGCATGCGGTAGAAAGTTATTCACTAAGCAAAGATAAAAAGCCCCTTACCCACGGAGAAGCGATCGCTATCGGAATGATCTGTGAAGCATGGCTTTCACAGAAAAACAGTACACTTTCTGCAGAAGAACTGGAAGAAATAAGGACTTATATTTCAAGTGTATATCCTGCCTATAAGATCAAGGAAAAATCGTTTGAAAAACTTTCCGTTTTAATGCAGAGCGACAAAAAAAATGAGCACGGCAATATTCTTTTCACCCTGCTGGAAAGTATAGGTAAATGCACCTATAACTGCAGGGTTTCAGAAAGCGACATCCGTGAAAGTATGGAATATTACAATTTGACCTATGCTAAGCGAGACTAAAGATATCACTGCAACGCTTTTAATTATATTTCTAGTTGTATCATGCTTGCTGGAAATGTATTTCAGCTATGCACATGACAGACATCTTTATGAGAAAAAAGATACCTGGAATAATGTGTACCTGATGGGGCTGGCCTTTGTCATTAACCTGAGTACTAAAGCTGCTACATTTTTTTTACTGCAATTCTGCTACCAGTTCAGGTTTTTTCAGATTAGTAATGTCTGGGTTTACTGGATTGTGCTGGTTCTTGCGCAGGATTTGCTGTATTGGTTCCTGCATACCTCGGGGCATTATGTAAGATTTTTCTGGGCGATGCATGTTACACATCATTCTTCGCCGCTTTTTAACCTCACCACAGGTTTCCGTTCTACAGTTTTTGAACCGCTATACAGGGTATTTTTCTACTTACCGCTGGCTTTTATGGGCTTTTCTGCCGTAGACATCATTCTTGCCTATCTGGTTACCCAGCTGTATGGTAACATGGTACATACGCAGACAGTTAAAAAGCTGCACCCTATTATAGAGTATATTTTGGTAACCCCCTCTCACCACAGAGTTCATCATGCAAGTAATATCCGTTATCTGGACAAAAACATGGGTATGGTACTGATCATCTGGGACAGGATTTTCGGAACATTTCAGGAAGAACTTCCTGAGGAAGAAATCATCTATGGTTTAACCCACCAGCCAGAGGATACAGGAGCAGTAAATATTGTCCTGCATGAATTCAGAGCAATGGCTGCCGATATGAAGCGAGCTCCCGGTTTAAAAAACAAACTTAAATATATGCTAAATCCTCCTGGATGGAGCCATGATGGTAGCACTCAGGTTGCTAAGGTAATGCAGCGTGAATTATGGGAAAGTGAACACAAAAAATAATTTTTTTTATTAAAGTTTTGGCAAATTAAATTTTGTTGCTATATTTGGAAAAACAAATATAAAAAACACGGGTCCGCTTTATGTACCCAAATCAAAAATGAGAAATATCACTACATATTGGTTTAGCTACTTCTACTATTTTAGTAAGAGCCGGGACTAATATGCAATCAAAAGAAACAAGATAAATTGTATATAAAAAGTCCCGGCATAACGCCGGGACTTTTTTTGTTTAATGCCAAAAATAAAGCAGACCAATTAAAATGAAATCATCAATAAAAGTAGCAATTCAGGGTATCAAAGCATCATTTCACGAAGAAGCTGCGTTAAAATTCTTTGGCAAGGACATTCAAACTATCGAATGTAATTCGTTCAAACAGACTTGTGAAAAGCTGGACAGTAACCAGGCAGATTACGTAGTAATGGCCATTGAGAACTCTATTGCCGGCAGTTTGTTACCGAATTATACGTTGATCAGAGAGTATAATTTCGCTGTTATGGGAGAAGTATATTTGCCCATTCAGCTTCATTTAATGGGATTACCAGGTGTAAAACTGGAAGATGTAAAATATGTTACTTCACACCCTATTGCTATTCGTCAGTGTATTGATTTCTTCGATGACTATCCAAACCTTAAACTGGTAGAAAGCAGTGACACTGCTGCCTGTGCTAAAAAGATTAAGGACGAGCAGCTTACTGATACCCTTGCAATCGCCAATTCACTGGCGGCAGAGTTGTACGGCTTAGAGATCTTAGAAAAAAGAATTGAATCCAATAAAAAAAATTATACCCGTTTTTTGATCCTCAGAAAAGATAAAACAGATGATCTGCCTAAAATAAACAAGGCATCTCTTGTTTTTCAAACCAATAACCAGGTGGGTTCTTTATCTAAAGTCCTTTCAATTTTTGCAGAACAGGAACTCAACTTAAGTAAGATCCAGTCGATGCCTGTATTAGGCAAAAGAGACGATTATTATTTCTATGTAGACCTGGAATGGAAAGATATGGCCAAATATGATATCGCCATTCGTAAAGCACTCAAATACAGCGTCAACTTTAACATCATGGGCGAGTATCTGAAAAACGACAAAGTATAAACACCGGCTATCAAAATAACCCTTAAATAAATTAAATCGCACCCCTCTTAAACACATAATCATGAAATTGAATTTAACTATCCAGCCATTAGAAAGCTGGTTAAACATCAAAAGTGAGCCGCTTATCATCTCTGGACCATGCAGCGCTGAAACGGAAGAACAACTAGTATCTACTGCTCATTTACTGGCTGCCACAGGTAAAGTATCTGTATTGAGAGCTGGTATCTGGAAACCACGTACCCGTCCGGGAGAATTTGAAGGTATCGGAAGCATAGGATTAGAATGGTTAAAAAGAGCTAAAGCTGAAACAGGTTTACCTACAGCAGTAGAAGTGGCAACTGCAAAACATGTGGAAGAAGCATTAGCTGCAGGAGTAGATATCCTGTGGATTGGCGCAAGATCAACAGCTAACCCTTTCACTGTACAGGAAATTGCTGATGCTTTGAAAGGTCATGATATCCCCGTATTGATCAAAAACCCGGTAAATCCAGATATTTCTTTATGGATTGGCGCATTAGAGCGTATCAACAATGCCGGCATCACTAAAATTGGTGCAATACACCGTGGTTTCTCTTCTTATGAGAAAAGCTCTTTCCGTAACGAACCAATGTGGGAATTAGCGATTCAGTTAAAAACCCTTTGCCCTACTTTACCGATCATCAATGATCCATCACATATCTGCGGAAACCGCGAACTGATCCCTTACATTGCTCAAAAAGCGCTGGATCTGGATATGCAGGGATTAATGATCGAGTCACATATCGATCCTTCAGTAGCATGGACTGATGCTAAACAACAAGTTACCCCTTCTGCTTTAGAAGAATTGGTATCAAGATTAAGCGTGCGCGACCCGGAATCTACTGATGCTGCTTTTGTAGATAATTTAGCTGAATTGCGTAAACAAATTGATAAGATCGACGATATAATGATCCAGAAATTGGGTGAGCGTATGTCTATCGTTAAAAAAATCGGTGAATTCAAAAGAGACAACAAAGTAACTATTCTTCAGGTTAACCGTTGGGATGAGATCCTTAAAAAAGGAAGTGCATTTGCAAGAGCCCTTAAATTAGATCTTAATTTCACAGAGAAATTTTTAGAGATCGTTCACGGAGAATCTATCAGAATTCAAACTGAGATCATGAACGAAGGTAAGTCTGACGCTGAAATGGCTGAAGAAACAGCTGCAAAATAATCATCAACAGAAAAATCCTGCGGGAGCTTTTATCAGTTTATGGATAAGCTCCTGCATGCTTCAATTGTTATAAAAAAATGTTAATGAAGAAGAATGCCGTTGTTTCGTTTAAAGGACAAAAAAATATTGATGCCGTAATTAACCTGACCGGCTCTAAGAGTGAAAGCAACAGGGCACTGATCATTGCAGCACTGAGTAAAGGAACTGTTAAAGCAGAGAATTTATCTGATGCAGCTGATACTGTTGTACTGAATAAAATTCTTACCGGCTTAAGCAGCCCTCCAACGGAAGAAAGAAGATTGGTAAATGTTGGCCATGCAGGTACGGCAATGCGTTTTCTTACGGCCTTTTTATCTACGCTCCCAGAGCAGTTTACGCTTACTGGATCTGCAAGAATGCAGGAACGCCCCATCGGGATCCTGGTTGATGCATTAAAGATGCTGGGTGCGGATATCTCTTATGAGAAAAATGAGGGTTATCCTCCCTTGCTGATCAATGGCGGATTAAATGCTGCCCTTTCTGAAGTTTCCATTAAAGGAAATGTAAGCAGCCAGTATCTTTCTGCATTATTGATCATTGCACCAACTTTACCCGCTGGTTTATCATTGCATATTCTTGGAGGATTAACTTCCAGACCTTATCTGGAAATGACCTTAAACATGCTCTCGGCAGCAGGCGTTAACCACACCTGGGAGGGAGATACGATCCGTATCGAACACCAGCAATATCAATCGGCCATTCTTACCGTAGAGCCCGATTGGAGCGCAGCTTCTTATTGGTACAGCATTACTGCACTTGCAGATAAAGCCAATATCACCTTACCTCACCTTAAAGATGAAAGTCTGCAGGGCGATAGTGAGATTCAGCAGATCATGAGTAACCTGGGCGTTAGCACATCACGTACTGCGAATGGCATCCAGTTGATTTCTACTCCAGATCAGCCGCTTACACAGGTTATGAACTTAAAGGATTGTCCGGATCTGGCGCAAACGATCATTGTTTGTGCAGCAGCAAAAGGATTAAACCTGTCCTTCACCGGACTGGAAACTTTAAAGATCAAGGAAACAAACAGGGTGCTGGCTTTACAAAATGAACTGGCTAAAATTGGCGTTACCTTAAACGAGGATAACGAAGTTTATACGCTGAACTGCGATCAGCTTAATTTCCCGGAAAAGCTCACGGTCAGCACTTACGATGATCACCGCATGGCGATGGCTTTTGCGCCACTCAGCCTGCTGATCAAAACAGTAGAAATAGAAGATTATCAGGTAGTAGAAAAATCATATCCTGATTTCTGGAAAGATCTGGAAAAAGCAGGCTTTACAGTAGAAGAAATTTAATATAACCATTCAAAAAACATGGCAGGTAATACATTTGGGCACTTATTTAGAATTTCTACCTTCGGAGAATCACATGGTGAAGCCATTGGGGTTATCGTTGACGGCTGCCCCGCTCAGCTCCCGATTGATATGGAATTCATTCAGTCAGAATTGGATAAACGCCGTCCTGGTCAGTCAAAAATCACTACCCAGCGTAAAGAAAGTGATACGGTACAAATTCTTTCCGGTATTTTTGAAGGAAAAAGTACAGGTACACCTATTGCCCTGCTGATTCCTAATGAAGACCACCGTTCAAAAGATTACGAACATAATAAAACCGTTTACCGTCCTTCGCATGCCGATTATACTTACGATGCCAAATATGGCATTCGCGACCACCGCGGTGGCGGCCGTTCTTCTGCCAGGGAAACTGCAGCGCGTGTAGCCGCAGGAGCGATCGCTAAATTGCTGCTGCAGCATTATGGCATCACTGTTTTTGCTCATGTTTCTGC
>Ga0233344_1000042_pt1 | contig 25174 bp, 18 predicted proteins | sample GEONDECOMP281_FD_180697 | JGI IMG/M metagenome (GOLD analysis project Ga0233344, IMG submission 180697) | Leaf litter microbial communities from Shasta-Trinity National Forest, California, United States - GEON-DECOMP-281 | ecosystem: Environmental > Terrestrial > Plant litter > Unclassified...
GGCACATCCATTCCAAATTATTTTCTAGACAATAAAGCAGGCAATTCAAGTCAACCGCAATAAATTGTGTACAATGATTTTCAAATCTGGGTGTAAAATCCATGCCTGTTTCTGCTTCAGCAGTATAATCAGAAGCAATTAATATTTTTTGCCCAGCTGAAATATCCATCTCCATAGGAAGCCTTCCTGATAAGTAATTATAAAAACTAATAAGATCTTCTTTTGTAGCATGGTGACTAAATCGCTGAAGCCCTTCAATATCGGTATGGTGGTCTTCAATAACAGAAGAGCCATTATCCGTCCAGAAATGATATTCCATCTTTAAAAGAGGATAAGCCTCCCTTAAAAATTGAACATCTCTGTCAGCTTCATATACATCCCTAACCATCATAGAAAGATATGGTGGTTGGGAACGGTTCATTCCCCAGGAAGTAATAGAAGCGTTGGCCACAAAACCTAGCTTAGAAACTACGTTGAGAAGGTTAAGAGTATTTTGCTTCGCCAGTTTAATCTGCTTAGTGGCAATTAATCCTTTATTGATAAAATACGTATCCCAATAATACATACAAGAATCATTTGGATAGGCTGTAACGTATGAATAAGGCAAGTATTTGTTGGTAGTAATTTCCCCATTCCAATTCTGACTGATCACTGAATTTATTTTTTCTAATTCATCATGTTTTTTGTCTAAAAAATTAGATTGTCCCTGACAAGTATAAACGATAGATATAATTGTTAATAAAATAGTAACTTGTTTTTTCATATTATAAAGGTTTAATTGGGCTAGATCAAATAGATAATGATTATTTTAAGACTTCTAGCCTAACTGGACCTAGGAGTCCTGAAGGTTGAAGTATAGCATTTAGATTGTACTTACTATAATCGAACTGAGTTTTTCTTTCCTTTTCTGGAAGGTTACGATCGCCAATTAGTCTGTTTTGCCAGGTATTTACTACTTTAATTTTTAATTCATTGTTACCTGATTTTAGCGCACTGGTGATATCAATTTGATACGGCGCAGTCCATACCCCTCCTACTTCCATCCCATTTACTATGACCTTCGCAATTGCCCTGACCATCCCTAAGTTTAGAATTACTCTTGCCTTTTTATCTTGCGCTGGTAGTTTAAAATTCTTTAGGTAGTATGCAGTTCCTGAATAATACTTAATGCTGTCATTCTGATTTAATGTCCAATCCTCCAGGTGCTTGAAAATAACAGATTTTAAAGGCCCACGCATTTTTAAATCAAAATTGACTTTCCAGTCATTGCTAAGATCAATTGTTTGTACTGGTTTTGGATAATTCTGCTGATGAGTTTGATGTTCCACACTTGCCTTTCTGAAGACTACAAAAATACTTTCATAGGGAGCAAGTTTTAAAGGGACTGTAGTTGTTTTGACTGTTTGCGTATATTCAGGAAGATTGCGTGTCTTCCCCGTCGTGGCGTCCCATAATTCAGGACTTTTGCCTTTAACACGGAACTCAGGGCTGATCTCCACCGGTTGATTCTTTTGATTAGACAGAAAGTAAACCGAACCATCCTGCAATTCACGGTGTATAAACAGCACGGAATCAGCAGGAGCTGTTTTACAGTCCGGGATTGTTTTAAGCAACTGCAAAGCATCTTCCAGGGTCATACCGTCAATGACCATCCCTTTTCCAAATTTGTTCACTTTTACAGTTGATCCATTGATACCACCCCATAGTTCAGCCGCCAATTGTTGAACTTCCTGGTCGGCCTTCCCATAATTCTGCAAACTCGGTGATCTGGACGGCCTGGGGCCCATCACTACCGCTCCTTGCTCAACGAGCGCTTTAATTTTTAGTAATAGTTCTGGTCTGATCGTTGCTAATTTTGGTAAAACCAAAATACGGTATTTCATCCCATCGGGTAAAACCAGCTGACCGTCTTTTACTGTCATCCTCGTTTTAATGACTTCTGCATTGATATAATCAAATGAATAACCTTTTGGCAACACAGGATCTTGTATGACAGTCATTTTTGGTGCATCTTCACTGATAAAATAAGCGACGTCTGCCACATATTTTCCTTGTTGCAATAGCAAATTACAGCGTTTAATATATTTCAGGAAAACATCCATATCAAAAAACCAGGTATTTAACCTGTTGAATTCATTGCCAAACCAGGAGTTTAAGCCAGGGAAGTTATCCGTAGCCTGTTCAATATATACATGAAGTAGTGTGTTGTTGATCCCCTCTGTAAAAAAGCGGTCCAACCTTTGTTTCATTGTTGCAGGATAACGTGAATAAGCCGAGCCCATACAAGTAAATGATTCACAGGAAACCTTATTTTTCCCATAGATATGCGCACAGGAAGAAGCACCTTTATTTTCTATAGCTCCGGTCTCCCCTTCACTCCAGAACTCTCCGCCTACTTCGTCGGACTGACCACCATATTGTAAAAATTCTCCCGGGAAACCGCCATGTCCATAGTTTTCCAGCCAGGTAGTAAGCCCATGCTGATGACTAACGTCTCTTAATCCACCTACATATTCATAAGCAACATTATCAGCTACAAAACGCCTGATATCCCATAAAAAGCGATCAGACTGATCGGCACTTCCTACTACCTTACCACCCATTACCGGAATATAAGGTATGGGATCATAACCATAAACCTGTTTAAATTTCCCCACCTGTCCGTCAGTCCAGTTCTGCCCGCCAGTTTCATAACTATCCTCAACAGCTACTTTCCATGTTTTCCGATCTTCAGCAGGAATCCGTTTCATGATCTCTCCTAAAAAGGCATCAAAATGAGATTTGATATGTTCTTTACTCATTTTATCTGTTTCTAATCCTTTTCCTTCAGGTGAAGCAGGGGCATTAGTCACCAAAGTAGGTGTCATTCCGCTCCGCTCAATGATCCAGTCACCCATAGGTACTTTCCAATTCAACAGCCCATCTTTAGACATATATTTTGATATATCCAATACTTTAGCCGGATCGATTATAAAGGAAGGATCTGTAATAACCGGTTGTGGTGACCATTGATAAGCTGGCCAGTAGACATACTCATTTGCCCACATTTTGGCCAGTGTTTTTTCAAGATAATTATCCATCATAGGATAAGAAGAGAATTTAATTTCCGCCAGGCTGCTGTTTACCGTCACATGGTCAAATACAATCCTAAACTCCTTTCCTGTAGTTGCAGGAATTGAAATGACTGCCGGACCATAAGGTTTAAAGCCCCCTGAAATATTAGCATTAGAATAATCAAAATTAAAATGCTTTATTTTTTGATAGGTAGCATTGATTTTCACCTCCAGATCTCCTTGTAACACCGTAAGAACCTGAGCAGGATAAATAGTAACACTGCGAACAGTATAATCTTCTGCTGTAGCGAAATTTAAAGTAAAAGACTTTGCTGCCGGGAAAAGTAGTACAGAGGATTCATCTTTATCTATTAAATTGTTTAAATTTCCTATCACCGGATTCGAACTGACTTGTAATTTAGCACTTTGACTAACTGAACTATAATCCTTTGGCGCCGGGTAAGCGATCACTTTTACATCCTGAAAATCAGCATTAGGTTTCTTCAAATTTTGATGAATCAATAAAGGGCCTTTAACTTTTATTTCTGATGCATTTAAATAACGCATAGATTGCTGAGGTTTAACCCAGGGCCCGCCAGATTGGCTCCAACCGGGACAGTTAAAAATGCCAATTTCGATTCCCAATCTAGTTGCAGTTTTAAGCGCTGTATGGAGTATATCCCACCATTCTTCTGAAAACAATTTGACTTTGCCATAGGTTACATCTCCCAATCCCATGTTTCCAATGAAAGCCCGATTGATGCCTACCCTTTTCATCCCCTCCAGATCTTTTACTACCCCCTGTTTAGAAATATTATCAGAAATCCAATACCAGTAAACACTGGTTTGAATAGAATCGGGAGGAACAGCAAATCCTGTTTCCAATGCCGTCATTTTTGAGATTGATTTAACCTTGCTTTGAGCACTAGTAATAGTGTTGTTAAGTAAGATAATAAATGCGCAAAAAGGGATTAACTTAATTATAAATGAGCTGGCTACACGATAAGAATTTTGATTCATTTATTTTTGATGACAGGTATTAATAATGTTAGATTTTTTTAAAAGTAACAGAATAAACCCTATTCAAAAAACAAAATATTGCGCTTTTATTTTATAATTTCAAGCTAAAAGCATTTTTTAAAAGAACTAAAAGCATTTTTCAAGATAAAAAAATATATACCTATTTGGGGATTATAGCTGTTGTGATAAATACATTATTTCTGCCGCTGCTTCTATATCAGTAAAATATTTTGTATTATTTTTTTCAAAGAGACTATAACAATCATTTTTCAATAACAATTCATTACTTTTTAACATAGTTAACCATCCCTCATAATAATATCGAATTCCATAGACAATTGGTTCTCTGCAATTGATCAAATAACTACCTTTTGCATACCAGAAATTAAACCATATCCAGCCTTCATTTATTCCAAAAACATTTTTAAAAAAACCAGCACCAGACGAAGGAAATAAGCCAATTTTGTTAATATTGATATCTTTAAATATTTCAATTTTTCTACGCCAGTTTTCAAATGTTCCGGCCAATAATGCAATTTCGATCTTGGTTCTTGATTGTGTATGCGTACTCATTCCTTTAGTATGTAAATAAAGGTAAACGGCATCTGGATCACTTTTGACCAAATCATGGAGCAGCTTAATTCCCGGATATTCATATTGGTTTTTGCTTGAGGTACTGATCACAGCATCTTTACAGATATCCTCAATAATAACGATTACATCAATAAAAATATTTTCTGTATCTGTAACATGAACATACAAATCAACTTCATCTAACAGGCCATAGCTTTTAAGTTGCATCAATTGCCCTGATACGATCGATTTCCAATTTGATCTTCTATCGATGTAGACATAGTAAATCAGTTTAATATGTTTTTGATCATCATTAAGATTAACCTCAATATTAAAACCATAGTTATCACCAATGATATTGTATTTTCTAGTTCCAACATGCAATTGCAAAAATTTCCTTTGACTGGAATCGGGATCATTAAAGCATTCATTAAAATTTGTACCAGATGGAATAACGATCTCATTTAATAAAAGAAATTTTTTAACAACAAAATTTTTAACATCTATAACTTTTAACGGCAGCATATTGCTGTCAAAAGTTCCATAAATTGCAGTAAAATCCATTTGAGATATAAATATTTTATTTAAAGGCTTTATTAATTGTTATAGTCGTATTCTAGGAAGTTATTTTTCATGAGACTTTTAGAATAGACCTTATACCTGGTTTTATGTTTGTGTAATAAGTATGGAAAACTTAATTGATCCTGGATAGAATAGATGGTACAATGTAACAACCAATCCGTCATGAGATTATAATTTCTATTTTCTACCAGTCTACTTGAAAACATGAAACAGCCTAAAGAAAACAACTTATTATCAATAAAACTTTCATCAGATAAATAAGCGGTCACCTGTTCGCTCATGGATTCTCCTTTATATCTACTGAAAAACTCCGGATGTCCTACTCTTAGAAAGTGATTGACAAAGTTCACCTCATCTTTTATAGAAGATCTATCGGGATGGCTAAATAAATATAAATCAGCACTATCATCTACTCCCTGGAAAATATTTTCCATAAATCCATCTAAAATTGTGAATTTGGAGTCTATCCAGATGTAATAATCATAATCCGGGAAATTCAACCATTCCATCATTTTAGGAATTTTTCCTTTCATTCTGGGTGATAAACTCAATTGTCTTGAATTGGTATTCTTATTGTTATAAAATACCTGGTCAATGGTATAGTTTTTATAAGTTAAAGGAGTTTTGATAGTTAGTTCTCTATTTTCATTACCAAATGAAGCGGTTACTAATCTTATCTTCTTCATAAAAATTTGTTTATACATCCAAGTTAAGAATACCAATTTTCAATTATGAACAGTAATAAATTTGGGGTCATTTGACCGGGATTATGATTAAAAATGATTGAGTAATGTCTATTTATTACGATTTTTGTATCTTTTTACGGTAGTCCTTTATTTCATTTTGTAATTTTGATCCCTGTTCAAAAAGTTCATTTTCATGAATTTTTGTAATCTGATCAGAGGATTGACGATAATTTACCAGGTGATATGGCGCAATGTAAAAGAGACCATTTTTTTTTGCCATCTCAAACCAAAGCTTATAATCTTCTATAAGAAAACAATTTTCATACTTTAAATTATTTTTGATTAAAAACTCTTTTTTCAGTATTGCTGTTGGATGTGCAAAATAATTACCGATAGCTAAAAAATCCAAAGGATTATTGATCAGACCTGAGGCCCTTTTCAGAGATCTTAATTTATAATTTTCATCAAATGAATAAACCCAGCTAAAGCAAACATCGACGTTATAGGTTGTCATGATTTCAAACTGAATCTCTAATCTTTGGGGATGCATGATATCATCAGCATCCATTCTGGCAATATAATTACTTTTTGAAATTGCTATGCCTTTATTTAGATTAGCAACATATCCAGCCTTGGATCTATAAACTGAAATTCTAGGATCTTTATAGCTATTTATAATGTCCATGGTGTGATCCGATGAATTATCATCAAAAATTAAAAGCTCAAAGTCATCAAATGATTGATTCAATGTACTTTCTATAGATTCGGCAATATATTTTTCTCCATTTTTAACGGGCATTAAAACTGTTATTTTTGGCATAGATTGATGAATAAATAAGAATTTAAGGTTTTAATTGAGTAGCCCAAAAGGGAGATAAACGACCTTCCCTTGTAAAATCTGGATAGGAAGTTTCATCAAAAAGGATATTGGCCCCATAAGTCTTACGTATGATGCTGAAGACACTCTGATCATGTCTGTGGTCTATAAAACTTGGGTGCTGTGGTACTCTTTTCTCATCCGTAAATAAGGAGGGATTGTTAATGGCAATTTCATACCATTTATTTACCAGCAAAGTAGTATGGCTGCATTTTTTTAAAATAAGGATGGTACTGTGCAATTGCGGAGAATTTATAATCTCTGGCGGTGAATTGAAATAATCAAAAACCTCCTGTTTAGTATATTGATATTCCCGCCAGAACAATTTAAAATCTATTGTACTTTTATCAGGAGAAGACAGCATATTGATATATTCTTCAAAGCGTTTTCTTCCACCAGTATTGATTGTAGACCCTGCATCACAGTAGATTAGGATATCATCATTATCTATTTCATCTAAGACTTTTTTAATAAAATAGGGTTTCCAGATCCAGAACCCACCACCCCTGCACGATTTAATAGGTACATAAATCTCATTATAGAAGATGGGATCAAGATCAAGATCTGAATATATATGAAGTTCATCAAAGAAAGATGACGACAAAGCCGATTTTACAAAGGATCCTTTTATTTCTGTATACTTTGAGTCGCCATAAGTTACCAAGTGTACTTTCATCTGCCAATTAATTGATGAATCAATGTACAAAAAAAATAAATTCAGCAGAATAAATAGCATATTATGAGACGCCTGACCTTAAATTAGATTCTAATCCATGATTTTAAGCCAATATCATCTGATAACTGGTTAAGATCTTCTGCCTGATACCATTTTTTAGGCGCAATAATGATCTTTGATCTTTCATCAGACAAAAATGAACCCCACCAGCTATAGCTACTATTTGCGATGATAAATTTTTTGCACCTGCTCATTAAAGCAAGTTCTATTAAGTCTCTGTTTTCTAACTCTAAATGATTAAGGATTGAGGAAATATTTACTTTTTCCTTTATTAAAGTTGAAAAGAGTTGTTCTGCCTGTGCAGCGTCATCACTAAAAAGATAAAAACTTAGATGAGTTAATTTTGATCTTATAATTTTTAATGCATTTTGATAATATTCAGCTTCACAGATACCATGTACTTGCAAAGTTAAGGGTTGTAAATAATCTGTCCGTCGGACATGGATGCATACTGATTCTGTATTCGTTGGTATTAAATTATCAGTAATTATTCCGGAATCGCATAAATAATAGTTTAACAAATTCTTTATTTCACTTTTGATAAGATTTGAAAGCCCTAAAAAATAGAATTGATTTTGAAAATATCCGTCTAATAGAATCGCATGTATGTTCTGATCATTAAGAAGTGCTCTAATAGACTCTTTTGAGGATTCATCAGAAACGAAAACAGCGTTGCCTTTTTGATTTATATCACTAAAATCTTTTAAGATCATTTGATCTGCCAATTGATAATTATTTAAACGACTCAGTTTAAATGTCCTTGATGTAATACTTAAGGAACTATCATTCAAATAAGTCAAATCAAAAAAAAGAGTTTCTTTTCTGGATAAGGCAATTGCCCTACCAAAAGCAAATTGAAATAATTGATTGCCAATCCCTCCTTTTAACTTTACGATTACCATAATTATTGATAAAACATTAAGATATCAATATTATATAACAGGTACAATACCAATTTGCTACAAAGCGACTAAATGATAAACATGATCTTTTTTGGTTTCAAAATAAATCTGATAACCATTGTGTACTTTTTGGACACTACTATTTAACTGATTAATTTTAAAGGGAACATCACTGTGAATGGTGCAGGCTTGTCCCATTAGCGATTTAATAGATGCAATGCTTAGCTGGCCATTTTTCCAGGACATATTGACCTCAAAATTCCCTCTGGCTTTTAAACCTGTTATACTGCCTTCATTCCAGGCTTTAGGCAATGCTGGCAATAAATCTATCACACCCAAATGGCTTTGAAGCAGCATTTCTGCCATACCTGCGGTACCCGCAAAATTTCCATCAATCTGGAAAGGAGGATGTGCATCAAAAAAATTAGGATAGGTACCACCCCCCATCATGCTTTCATCGGTGGCATCCATATAATTTAATAAATCTCTAATCAAATGATAAGCATGGTTTCCATCTCTTAACCTGGCCCACCAGCTAATTTTCCATGCCTTACTCCAACCTGTTCCATTATCACCTCTAAGCTCCAGTGTTTTTTTTGCCGCCTGAAATACATCTGGTGTGAGTGGTGTGATTTCCTTTCCTGGAAATAAACCAAAAAGATGTGATACATGGCGATGATGCTCATCCGTTTCTTCAAAGTCTTTATACCATTCTAACAATTGCCCTTTGCTACCAATATGTAATGGATATAGTTTACTCCTTTTAACGATGAGCGTGTCTTTGAATGCTTTATCGATACCCAATTGGTCTGATGCTTCGATTACATTAGTGAACAAATCCCGAATAATAGACATATCCATAGTTGTGGCTATAGATACCTTCTGCCCAATGCCATTGTTATCCTTGAACATATTTTCTGGCGTAGTAGCAGGTACCGTAACTAAATAGCCATTTTTATCCTCAACAAGCCAGCTCAAACAGAATTCTGCTGCCCCCTTCATAATTGGATAGGCTTGTTTTGCAAGGAATTTTTTATCCCCGGAATATAGATAATGTTCATATAAATGGCGGCATAGCCAATTCCCTCCCATCGTCCAGTTAGCCCACATTGGATCTCCCTTACCTTTGTCGCCAACAGGGTTGCTTAAAGCCCATAGATCTGAATTATGATGCGCAACCCATCCATTGGCATTATAAAATTCATGTGCAGTGACTTTACCGGTTATCGACAGACTTTTTATCCATTCCAGCAGTGGCTCATGCATTTCTGAAAGATTGGTGACCTCTGCAGGCCAATAATTCATTTGTGTATTGATATTGATGGTGTAATTGGAACTCCATGGCGCACGGAGTTCCTTATTCCATATCCCTTGCAAATTTGCCGGAGGTCCGCCGGGACGCGAGGATGAAATTAACAAATACCTTCCAAACTGGAAGTACAAAGTCTCCAGAGCAGGGTCAATTGCACCTTTGGAATACGCTTTTAACCGTTCATCAGAAGGTAATGTATCATTCTGACTAGTTGAACGGTTATTTAAATGAAAGGAAACACGGTTAAAGAAATGCTGATAATCCTCTATATGCCTATGGTAAAGCTTTAAATAGTCACTTTTCATTGCCTGAGCTATCCGCTGCCTGGTCAGCTTATTTTCATCCTTTCCCTGACTATCCGGGCACTTATTAAAACCATTAAAACTTGTTGCTGCAGCTATATAAAGAATTACTTGAGTGGCATTTTTAATATGGATTTCAGCATTTGGGCTAACCTTTACAAATCCATCAACATTGCTCGCTTTTATTCGGTATTGAAATCGCATCCCATCGCAACCTCGCTCATCTGTATAAGTAATAGCCTCTTGCCCTTTAGGATTATAATAGTTTGGATTTACGTTAGATGGAGCTTGACCACTTAGAACAATTTCATTTTTTCCAAGGGATGACAAATGGTTTTTCAATAGGCTTTTTGCAGAAATATTCAAGTTAAGTTTACCTTTTTTACTGGCAGTTATCCTCACTAACATCACTTGGTCTGGTGCACTGGTAAAGATCTCTCTTGTATATTTAACACCATTTATTGTAAAAGATGTATGTGCTACGGCCTTTTGCAGATCAAGATCCCGCTGGTAAGCAGTAGGTTTAAATCCATGAAAATCTTGTTTGATTGAAATATCACCTAAAGGAAGGTATGATTGCGAATATAAGCCCTGCATTTGTTGCGTAAGCAAATTTGCTTTGCTGTAGTCTTCATCCTTTAATAGCGCTTGCCTGATTAAAGGAAGAACTGATTTTGCTGCTGGATTAACATTAGTTTTTACTGGTCCGCCACTCCATAAAGTACTTTCATTCAGCTGTAAAAGTTCTTCTTCAACTCCTCCAAAAACCATAGCACCTATTTTACCATTACCCAGGGGCAAAGCTTCTACCCACTCTTTTGCCGGTTGGTTATACCATAATTTTAAAGTGCTTTTCTGTGCTGAAATCACGCCACTAAAAGTTAATAATAAAGCAGTTAAATATAAAGGTTTCATCGTCTCCTAATGTATTTATGTTTTGAATTTAAGAAAGAATATCAATCAAATTCAAACCTATAAGAGATTAGAAGTTCTTAAAATTTAAAAGATTTAACAAAAGAGGTTCGCACAGATTGTTTAAATACATTTGAAATGATAATTATATGATGAATTTTATGACAAACAAGTTAAGTGCAATTAGTTTTCTTATTGCCTGGATAGGGATTACCCCTCTATTGGCACAAGTTAAAAAGGTGGAAGTGTGGAGTCCTGCTCATTCAATCGTTTTTTCTCTTGCTATCCATAATGATCAGCCACAATATACCATCAGCAGCAATGGAAAACAAATCATTGATCCATCAGGACTGGGACTAACAGTTGATGGACTGCAAGTTGGAAAAGGCAGTTCCTTTCATATCATCAGCCGTAGTCAGGCAAACAAAACTTATCCGACCAGGGGTAACCACAGTTTAGCCATTAATCAGTATAACCAATGCCTGATACAGATAAATGGAACAAAACCCTACGAAATTGAAGTAAAAGTATTTAATGATGGCGTAGCTTTTTGCTATCATTTAGGGAATAAAGGAAAGGCTACTATCAATGCCGATCAAACTAAATTTAATATCCCGGCAGGGAGCACGATCTGGAGTCAGGATAATATAGAAACTTACGAAGGTATTTACCAGGAACAAAAGATAGAAGAAGTAAAGGAAGGCCAATTGGCCGGACCTCCGCTAACAATACAGCTGCCCGGCAATACTGGATATGCCGCGATTACTGAAGGAGGGCTGATAGATTTTGCAGGTATGTCTTTAATTGCATCTGGCGACCGCACTTATCAAGCTAATCTAACTAGTTTAACCAAAAAAACAGGGCAAATAAAAACACCATGGCGGGTAATTTTGATTGGTGCCACCTTAAATCAACTGGTAAATAGCGATGTGGTTAATCATGTTTCACCCGCACCAGATTTGAAATTATTTCCTAAAGGAAATGCAACCGAATGGATAAAACCTGGCAAAAGTGTATGGTCCTGGTTAGCAGAAAATGGAGGAGTGACATTTGAGAATATGAAAAGATTTTCTAACTGGGCCGGAGAGCTTGGTTTTAACTATAACCTTGTTGATGAAGGTTGGGATAAGTGGCAGGAACCCGGCAAGGACAAATGGGCATTAATGAAGGAACTGGTAGATTATTCTAATCAAAGAGGTGTTAAGGTGTGGGTATGGAAAGCCTATCCTGACAGAAATGGAGTTGCCGGGATTAAGGATTCAATTTCAAGAATAGCTTTTTTCAAAAAATGTGCAGCATTGGGAATAGTAGGGTTAAAAATAGACTTTTTTGATGCGGAAGCCCAGGAAGTAATAAACTTTTATCAGTCGGCCTTAAAAGATGCAGCCAGATTCCATTTAATGTTAGACTTTCACGGAGCCGATAAACCAACCGGACAAAGCCGGACATGGCCTAATGAAATGAGTCGTGAAGGAATTTTGGGCATGGAAGGCAATACCAATTGGCCTGTGCATAATACCACACTGGTCTTTACCCGTTTTTTAGCCGGGCATGCTGATTACACACCATTAAGCTTTACAGCAAATACCAAAGGGACTACCCTTACCCATCAGGTAGCTACTGTCGCCGCATTTACCTCCCCTTTGATGTGCCTGGGTGTAGACCCGGAAATGCTATTGAAAAGTGACGTAAAAAATATGGTGAAACAAATTCCGGAAGTATGGGACGAAACTATCATCCTGCCACAAAGTAAAATTGGCAAACTGGTGATGATGGCCAGAAGAAGCGGAAACATTTGGTTTCTAATTGCACTGAATGGAGAAACTGAAAAGAATTTAAAAGTTGATCTAAGCTTTTTAGGAAAAGGGACTTATCAAAGTGATCTCCTTGAAGATGTAGAGGAATCGCCATCGAAAACAAATTTACAAAAAGGCAGTTTTGATAAAAAAGGCAGTATTTTATTAAAACTCTCTGCCGGAGGTGGTTTTATAGGCAGGTTTTATAAAGCTAATTAATCGTATCAAATCCAGGATAAAAAATTAAATATTTTTTATCCTGGTATTTAACTTCATCCAAAGGCGGTAAAGATGGATGCTGCTTTCTGAAAAGTTCTAAATTTTTTGCTTGTACTTCTTCTACACTGATTTTTTGACTCTTATTCCTTGTTGTACCCCAAAAAACTTCTGATACAAAATTGAGGGCATATACACCATTCGCATATCCCGCAGCACTTACTTTATAACAGTAAGCAGTATCGTCCCATGGCGAATATACTTCATCGGGCGTATGGAGCTCTCTGATGATCTTAAAAGGTATACAAATTGGACTTTTAATGGCAACCTCTTTAAAAATAAAATAGCCTATTTTTAAAATTGGCCTCAATTGAGGATAATGACCACATTCGCTTTGAATATAATCTACTACAGGATCAAGGGTTGACTGTTCTAACAGGAGTTCCCGGGATATATTACCACCATGCCTGAAAGACACAATGCCAAGCTGAGGGAAATTATGGTATAGATGAATCACCTTTTTTTCCCATTCCGGATCCAGTAAAACGACATCATCCTGCAAAATTATATTATAACCCTCCCCTTCCTGATGGGATGAGTTCAAACCAATATTAATGGACTTAAGCTCATGAACATCATCAGCAAAAAGTTTTGTTATTTTATTTTTTGGATATAATTTTATGATGTCATCTATAATGGACTCTGATAGGTCTGAACATCCATCCAACACAGGATAGATGTGGCTATTTTCTCCTGCGACATGAAGCACACTGAGCATAACATCCCTGATTAAATATTCTTTATCATGAATAGTTATAATGTAATTGAATCTTATATCTTTTTCTAACATAAAATATATTGTTAAAAATTACCTGGTTTAGGTTTTATTTGAGTTGCCCACAGCGGATAGTCCCTGCCACCTATAGCGAAGTCATCAAAGTAAGTTTCATCCTCAATGAGATTGGTACCATACGTTTTTCTGATAATGCTAAAAATACTCTGGTCATGCCTGTGATCAATAAAGCCCGGATGTTGGGGTATTATTTTTTCATCAGTGAACAAGAATGGATGTTTTACCGCAACTTCATACCATTTATCAACTAGCCTAACAGTATGAGCACATTTTCTTAAAATTAAGATTCCGGCAAACAGCTGGTTGGAATTGATGATCTCTTCTGATGCATTAAAATAATTGAAAACCTCTTGTTTAGTATATTCATATTCCCAATATAAATACAAATTAAAATCTACCGTACCAGTTGCTGATGAGGAGGCCATCTCCATATATTCATCGAAACGCTTTACTCCTTTACCATTAATTGTACTTCCAGCATCACAATAAATCAGTACATCATCTTCATCAATCAGATCCATTATCTTTTTAATAAAATAAGGTTTCCATATCCAGTAACCTCCACCCCGGCATGACTTAATAGGTTCGTAAATATTTTTATAGAAAACAGGATCTAGATCTAGATCTGAAAAAACATGAATGTGATCAAAGAAGGAGGATGCCAAAGCTAATTTCTTAAAGAATTCCTTCATCCCAGTATATTTGGAATCTCCATAAGTAACCAGATGTTTCTTCATATCTCCAGTGTTTGGATCAAATTTTTACTTTAATTAAGTTACTATTATTTTAAATTCTATCATTTTTGAAGGTGATTTGGGGGCAAATGACCTTTATTAGCCATATGAATAAATCTTGAATAAATGATAAAATTAGCCCAATAAGGACATATGCTACAAAGCCGGGTAATATTTTTAAAGCCTAAATTTTTAAGTTAACTTTCAATGTCTTAGATTATAGTTTCCATTAAAATGCAAAGCTGATCTTATGTGTAAAATAACAGTTTTAATGAGCGTAAAAAACGGAGAGAGATTTATTACGGATTGTATGGACAGTGTATTGAACCAGACATTCACAGATTTTGAATTTTTAATCTTTGATGATGATTCATCAGATGGTACGGTAGAAATCTTAAAAGGCTATCAGGATGGCAGGATCAAAATTTTCACAGAAACTGCAGGTTATGTTGGAAACTTAAATAAGGGTATCGAAATTTCAAAAGGCCGCTATATTGCAAAAATGGATCATGATGATATCATGGATACGACAAAGCTAGCCATTCAATTCGAGTTAATGGAAAATATGGATATAGATGTATGTGCTACATGGATTTATAATTTTGGAGAGGGTGTCGCTGAACCATATATGGTCGGAAGCATCAATGGCTACATTGAAGATCCTATTACCTTTTTAAGTTTAGGGAATAACATAAGCCACCCGAGTGTAATGCTAAAAAAGGAATTCCTGATTAAAAATCATCTAAAATACGAAGATTATTTCCCGGCCGACGATTATAAATTATGGTTTGAAATTGCAAAAAAGGGCGGTAAATTCTATATGGTACCAAAACCATTACTATCTTACCGCTTCTCTTTTTACCAATCCGGAACTATTTTGGTAAGGGAACAGAACAGGATAGCAGCATCGATAAGGCAAGAAATAAAAGCGTATCTACAAGGTCATTCGACTAAGTAGATACGCTGAACAAAGACAATATTATTTAGCCAATTTAACTTCACCTGTTTTTACATTTATAGACCAGGGCTTAGGCTCTGGCAGCCACAATTTGCCATCATTAATTTGCAGGGGCATCCAAAGATAACGCGAATCCCATTGTGTATCTGGTTTCCATTGGTCGGCCATAAAAATAACCGAAGTAGTTTTAGTCCCGACTATTTTTAACATCAAAGTAGATTGTGAGTTATATGTATTTTTTTCTGGTGGTGCAATATTTTTAAATTCACTCCATGGTCCAGCCAGAGAGGTAGCCGTAGCATACTTATTTGGATTCGGCGACCAGCCACTCAATTCAGAGCCAATAGCATAATAAAGCCCCTTATAATGTACGATAGCACCACCTTCTAAGGGGGAATGTATTAAACACATATCTTTCTCGACAGTGAGATAATCATCTGATAATTTAGCAATATGAAATCCTTCTGCAGGCCGATCTTCAAAGATCAGATAAGCACTGCCATCATCATCAATGAATTGGCCAATATCCCTGCTGATTTGACCCAGAGGGCGGAAACTCTTCACAAAAACAAATGGTCCAGTTGCCTGATCACTTATCGCTACACCTACCCTGGCAAAGACATAGCCTCCTTCCTGCCCTTCAATTGCTCCATCAACATGCATATACATCACAAACTTCTTCGTCTTTTTATTATAAAAAACTTTTGGTCTTTCCAGTTTCCAATCACGTAATGCAGTGTCTGGTGCTTTCATACTTAACGCGGTACTTTTAAACGTCCAGTTGATTAAATCTTTAGAACTGTAACAACTTACATCGCGATAATTTGCATCCAATACGCGCCTGTATTGTTCACCATACCAATAAAAGGTATCCTTTATTTTTATAATTCCGCCTCCATGCGCATTGATGTGATTGCCATTGTTATCTGGCCACAGTTCACCAGGTTTAATAAAAGTTTGTTTTTGTGCAAAAACATTCATCACTAAGCCAGCCAGAAAAAACAGCATACATGCCTTTAGCCTGGAAGGACAAAACGAAAATTTACTTGATTTCATTGTATTTAATTTTTATTTATAAATTTCTTAAAATAACAACTTGCCCCACGCTTGTTTGAAACTCCAAAATGCCATTTTCTTTTTGGATGATTTTAGCTTTAGGAATACCCGATGCCGTAAAAGCAGGAAGAGAAGACTTTAGCCTGCAAAGCCCTCCTTTTTCTGAGAGAATACGTACTTCTGTTGTTAAACCATTTTTTCGTTGTGCTGAAATTAAAAAAGCACCCTCGCTGCGTAAATTTTTAAATGAAACATCTTTCCAGCTTTCAGGCAAGGCAGGGAAGATATCAATATACCCATATGCACTTTGAAGTAACAACTGATGCACACCTTCAGCAAATCCAAAATTAGTTTCCAGCGTAAAAGGACTGTCAGTATAATCTGAGTACTCCCCACCTTTTTGGTCGCCATTGAGATTGAAAGAATTTAGAGAAGAGAAATTTGTGCAGAATTTTTTTAAATTAACGACTGCACTATCGCCCTTACCCACCTGTGCATAAACGGCAGCTGCCCATGGGAAAGTAAAACCATACCAATTTCCTGTACCTAACTGTTCTAATGTGCCTATTGAATTTTCTATAATCACTTTATCGTTAGCAACATCCTTATTCAATAGGCAGAGCGGGTATATGGCCATCATATGAGATAAGTGCCGGTGCGACAAAGACAAGTTAGTTCCCTTTGCTATGGATAATCCATATTTGTTAAAATCCAGCCCTTGAATTTCCTTTTCTCTCTCTGTAATTAGCGGTGAAGGATTACCCGCAGCATTCGAAATTTCAGCATATCTCAAATAAAAATTATGCAATAGTGAAAGATCAAAATTTGTATTATTTAGAAACCATGCCTTTCTGCTATTTTCTTTATACTCAGGAGAAGAACTTAGTGGCAACTGATACCTGCCTGTATGCTGATCTTTAACCAGTATACTTTTAAGAAATTTTTCTACTTCTGTCAGATAGGGATAACATTTATCCTTTAAAAAATCACCATCCATCCCATATTTCCATTGCAGGTAAAAATGATGAGATAACCACGCACTGGTAGTGGGGCTCATGGCATATTGTATCCACCCTCCCATCGGCTTTCCACTTATGGTACTTACACCGGGAACATTTAGCCCGTCTGTATCAAAATAACTTTTAGTCCATTTCTTATTTTCATCCTTCACCTTCCATAACCAGTTTGTTAAGGAAGCCGTTAAATCCAGATGATTGGCAGCGTAACCGGGCCAATAGCTCATCTCTACATTTAAATCAAAATGCAAATCTCCTTTCCAGGGCGGTAAAGTTCCATTGTCTGCTGTCCAGATGGACTGTAAAGTTATCGGAGGAGTATCTGCCCTGACTACACAACCAAACTTGTACATATCTAACTGATATTGCCGGTCTAAAATTTGGTCTGGCAAAATAACAGAAGATTTACTCCAATAATTTTTCCACCAGTCATAATGAGTTGCTATATCTTTCCTGATCACGACTGAATCTGCAGGCTTTCCATTGGTAATTGTCCATGATCCTTCAATCTTGTTTCCTATTCTTTTCCATTGTACAAGTACTTCATAATAATTTTTTCCAAGTGTAGGCTGGTGCAATATAATTTGCCCGTTTTTTTTGCTAGTGCTTCCATTAGCATAACCTAGTCCTGTTAAGGAATTCTCTGACATTTGATCAGTACTATTCGTAATTAAAGACTGATACACCGGTCCAATCAGCACCGGAACGATCTGCTGATCTTTTAGCCCTTCAAAGCAGAAAAAACCAGCTTGTTGGGTAGCATGAACGTAAGTGGTAAAACTTATACCTGATTTAAATTTAATCGTATTAACAGCCTTGTGTATGTCTAAACTATCTTTTACTGCCTCTCCTAATTGACGAATATCAAATTCAATTGCTGCACCAGGTATTTTAGTAGGAGCCGGAAGACTCATGTAAGGATCATCACCGATTTTTTGAACCGGAGCATAATTCATGTTGGTAAACTGCTGTTTCACCCAGCTAAACTTAAGCTGATCAATACCGGCCATAGGACGGTCATCCCACAGATCAACACGATCAATTGATAATCTTAGTTTGGTATCCTTTTGCCAGACTACAGCCCCTAACCATCCATTTCCTATGGGGATACCCTGATCCCAGGATGCAGGTATCTGATTAAAATTTAAACCATATACACGTTGCTGTGCAGAGGTAAAGAAACAGGTAAAAATTAATAACCCAGTTAGAATTGATTTCATTTATCTTTTTAAAGTTCTAGGATGTATAGTTTGTTGTGCAAGCTAAATGAAAACCAGTATTCCAAATAAAAACAGCACAAATTAATTATTTACGATCTGTGCTATCACTAATGCAAGACACCTTATAACTTTGGGACAAGCGTCTTTATTTATAAGAAAAAACCTCACTAAATTCATTTGAAGATTTATTTAATGTACTGACATAAAAATCTTCTAAAACCTTTGGATAAAAATGCAATTGAACAAAGATGATAAGATCTATGTATCTGGACATACCGGAATGGCAGGTTCGGCTATTGTAAGAAAGCTTAGATCTGAAGGATTTAAAAATTTGTTACTATGCAGCAGATCAGCATTAGATTTAATGGATTTGGCGGCTGTAAAGAAGTTCTTTAAAGAATACAAACCGGATTACGTGATTTTAGCCGCTGCAAAAGTTGGTGGAATTCAAGCCAATATTAGGCAGCCTGTAGAATTTTTATTAGACAATATCACTATTCAAAATAACATTATCAATCAATCCTACAATAACGGCGTAAAAAAAATAGTTTTCCTGGGTAGCTCCTGCATTTATCCCAAAGATTGTCTGCAACCTATGAAAGAGGAATACTTACTAACAGGAGAGCTTGAGCCAACAAACGAGGGATATGCATTAGCAAAAATCGCAGGCTTAAAACTTTTGGAATTCTACAAAAAACAATATGGCTTTCAAAGTTTAAGTTTAATGCCATGCAATCTTTATGGCACTAATGATAGCTTTAATATAGAGCAAGCCCATGTACTCTCTTCTCTGGTTAAAAAGTTCTCGGATGCTAAAAAAAATCATTTAGAAGAGGTTACAGTATGGGGAACCGGAATTAGCAGAAGAGAATTTATGCATGTAGATGACTTGGCAAATGCAATTTTATACTTAATGGAGCATTACGATAGCTCCAATTTTATTAATGTTGGCTGGGGTAAGGATGTATCAATTAGAGAATTGGCTGAAATGATCAGCAAAGAAATTGGTTTTGAAGGAAAGATTTATTGGGACACTACCAAACCTGACGGGATGAGAAGGAAATGTATGAATGTTTCCAAAATGAAGGCTGCTGGATTTAATCCTAATATCTCTTTAACCAGTGGAATCAAACAAACCATTATGGAGTACAAAAATTTAAGCAAAATATTATGATCCCACTAATGAAGAATGCTTTCCTGAATGAGTACGAAACTAAATTGGCTTTGACCGAATTTATTATGAGAACAGCACGCCTGAGCATGGATACTAAATGTGTTGAATTTGAAAATTTATTTTCCAAATTTCAGGAACGAAAATTCTCCATATTATTTAACAGTGGAGGTAGCGCAAACCTTGCCCTGCTACAGGCATTAAAAAATATTGGAAAATTAAAAGATGGCGATCATATTGGTTTTTCTGCGTTAACTTGGTCGACCAATACCATGCCTATCATACAATTAGGATTGATCCCCGTTCCTCTTGATTGTGAACCTTCTACCTTAAATGTAATGTCTCAAAATTTACTGGAACGAATTAACCATATTGAATTAAAAGCACTATTTCTAACGAATGTTCTCGGATTTATTGGAGATATCATCGAAATAAAAAGGATATGCAGATTAAGGAATATAATTTTATTAGAAGACAATTGTGAATCACTAGGAACTTCTGTAGATGGTATCAAAGCAGGAAATTTTAGTCTGGCTTCAACTTTTTCTTTTTTTATAGCCCATCATATGTCGACCATAGAAGGTGGAATGATCTGTACAGATGATGAAGAGTTAGCCGAAATGTTAAAAATTGTGAGAGCAAATGGCTGGGATAGAAATTTAACCTCTGAACAGCAATTTAAGTGGCGCAAGAAATTTAATATACATTCTGAATTCCAAGCCAAATATACTTTTTACGACTTAGGATTTAACTTCAGACCTACTGAGATTACGGGTTTTCTAGGGGTATATCAATTGCAATTCCTTAAAAACAACATTTTAATAAGGGAAAAAAATTACCTGAGATTAGAAGAGATCATCAAAACAAATGAGGACTTATTGCTCTTAAAACACGACCATATAGATACGTTATCTACATTTGCTTTTCCTGTTGTTTGTATGACTCCAAAATTACGTGAAAAATATCTCTCCCGTTTTTCTGGAGCGGGTATAGAAATCAGACCAATGATAGCTGGAAATATGCAAAATCAACCTTTTTACAAGAAATATGTAAAGGAAGAATATGATATGCCAGGCACCGACTTACTCCATGAATGTGGTTTCTATTGTGGAAATTATCCTGAACTATCAGATGGAGATCTTGAAATCATTAGTGGTTGTCTTTATAAATATTAACTATGATTATTGCAAATTTGAGCGAGGGACTTGGAAATCAACTTTTTCAATACGCCGCAGGCAGACATTTGTCTTTACTACAGCAAACAGAACTTAAAATAAATATTATCAGCTTTGAAAATTATAATTTACATCAATATAGTTTACATCATTTCAATATAAAAGCATCAATTGCATCGGTAAATGAGGTGCAAAGTACCAGAGTATATGCAGAAAAGGCATTTAATTATGATCCTAATTTTATGCAAGTTTCACCAGACGTGTTGATTGCAGGCTATTGGCAATCTGAGAGATATTTCTCAGCAATTGAAGATATTATACGTGATGATTTTCAAATTACATCATCGATTGAAGGTATAAATAAAGATGTTGCTGATCTGATAAATACTACTAACTCAGTAAGCCTGCACATTAGAAGAGGCGACTATGTTCATGATGAAATTACTTATAAATATCATGGGGTATGTGATTTAATCTATTATGAAAAATGCATTGATCTGATCGCACAAAAGGTACCTGATCCACATTTTTTCATTTTTTCCGATGACCCGGCATGGGCCTTAACACATATAAATACTCAATATAAAACTACGTTTGTGACACACAATAATGCTAATACAAATTTTGAAGACTTACGGTTAATGAGTTTATGCAAACATAATATAATTGCTAATAGCACTTTTAGCTGGTGGGGAGCTTGGTTAAATACCAATAAAGACAAAATTGTTATCGCACCAAAAAAATGGTTTAATGAAGCGGATTTAGATATAACTGATTTAGTCCCTAACAAGTGGATAGTTATTTGAGAATTATCTAATCAGAAGTTATTAATAATCTAATATCAATTTTTGTTTGATTATTTATCCTAAGGAATGTTACTAAAAAATCAAAATTAAAGATAGACTATATTCGATTTTTAAAGAAGATAGATCGTAACAACCAATGTAATGAAGCAAACAAACACAACGTTAAAATTCATTCTTAGGTTTAATGGTTATAACATCGTGTTTGTATTTTTATGCTTGTGCAACATAAAAATAGAGTTTACCCGCCGCTATTGGTGTATTAACAGAGTTAGCTACGCCAAAGGCAATATAGCTCAGCAGTCTTAATGAAAAAGAATTAGGGTAAGGTCTTAAAAGAGGAGCACCAGTAGCATAAATCACACAAGGAATACTTCCAAATTCACAAAAAAAAGGATAACTTGTTTTAACATAATTTGAAGGAAAATTAAACTGTGCAGTTGGTGTCGCTGGCCCAGTATATTCATACCAATAATTAGCCATAATATAAATACTTTTGTAGATCAAAAAGCAGTAAAAACTTTAATTTACGCTTACTCTATTTAAGGTTTTCAGCAATTCCTTTTAATATCTTCAGTACAAATTATTCATTTAAATATTTTATAAAATTACCTTGTATGGTACACTTAAAATAGATCCAAAAGTCGCATAATGTAAAACATATCAATTGGTTAACAACTATTTGGAAGGGGGCTATAAACTGAAATTATCAACTGGATGTCAGGTTAAGAATCTATTATAGTTTATCTTCTTATTTTCCTATAATAATGCATCAAAAAATTACTATTCATAATATTCTCTGGATATATGACATATTTCACTTTCCATTTATTTAATAAATAAGGGAAGCTTAATTGATCTTGTGTGGAATATAAAAAAGAATGTAATAACCAATCAGTCATCAAATTGAAATCTTTATTTTTTACTACAGCCTTTGAAAACATAAAACAACCCATGGAAAAAAGATGATCATCAATAAAATTTTCGTCTGATAAGTAGAGTTCCACTTGCTCCTTCATTAGCTCACCGCCATATTTATCTATCAAGGACGTATTACCTTTTTCCATCTTATTATTTATATGTTCAAATTCTGTTTTTATAGATGTTCTTTCAGGATGATTAAATAAAAACAAATCTGCTTTGCCCTCATATCGAAGCATATTTTCTATAAAGCCTTCCAAAACTATAAATTTAGAATCTAACCATATATAATAGTCATAATCAGGATTATCCAACCAATCCATCATTTTAGGAATTTTACTTTTCATCCTCGGATGCAGGCTGTTTACTCTTGATTTTGTGTTTTGGTCATTGTAAAGTACGACATCAATCACATAATCTTTATAAAATAAGGGAGCATCTATGTCCAGCTCTTTTTTATCCTTTCCAAATGATGCACTGATTACCCTTATTTTTTTCATGGTAAATAATTTGTGAATTCCAATATAAGTAAATCAATAAAATATATTATAATACACTTGATTTTGAGACACTTGTCGCAAAACACAATTATCAATTTCTAATGATTTCCAATTTTACTGGCCCTTTCAATCCTGAAGGTTCCAGCTTATCATCTGGCTTAAACCAATTATAATAAGCCCAGGTCTTTCTTTCCTTTTCTGGCAGTTTACTATCTCCGATCAAACGATTTGCCCAATTATTAACTATTTTAATTTCTAATTCGTTTTTACCTGATTTAAGAGCCCTGGTAATATCTATTTGGTAAGGTGGAGTCCATAGCCCACCTAATTCAACTCCATTTACCTTTACTTTTGCAAGTACCGCTACAATACCAAGATCCAATACTACCCTTTCATTATCTTTGATCCTGGATAGTTGAAAATTATGATGATAATAGGCTGATCCGGAATAATATCGAATATTATCATCTGCATTTTGGGTCCAGTCCTCCAATTGCTTAAATACTACAGGTTTAGATGGTCCTCTCATTTTAAGATCAAAGTTTACCAGCCAATTGGCCGAAATATCAATCGCCCTCATCAGTTTTGGATAATTTTGCCGATACATTTGAGGGACATTGTTTGGCTTTCTAAAGATCACAAAGGCACTTTCATAAGGGGCAAGTTGCAAAGGTATCATAGTTGTAGTATCATTTTGTTGGTAACCAGGAAGATTGCGAGTGTGGCCTGTGCTGGCATCCCATAATTCCGGGCTTTTACCAGAAATACGAAATTCAGGATTAATTTGTGTGTACTTATTTTTTTGATTGGATATAAAATAGACAGCACCTTCTTTTAATTCCCGATGTATAAAGAGTACTGAATCGGTTGGATTAGTTTTAAAATCCGGAACGATTTTAATCAGGTTTAAAACTTCAGGCAAATTCATGCCATCAATGATCATTCCTTTTCCAAAGTGGTTTAATTTAACTGTTGTACCATTGATATTACCCCAAAGTTTGGCAGCCAATTGCTGAACTTGCTGATCTGCCTTTCCGAAATCCCCTAAACTTGGAGATTTAGATGGCTTAGGTCCCAATACTATAGCCCCCTGGTTAACCAGTTCTTTTATTTTTAATAAAAGTTCTGGCCGCATAGTTTTCAGTTTTGGTAAAACAAGAATTCGGTATTTCATTCCATCTGGCAAGACTAACTGACCATCCTTTACGGCTAACCTGGTTTTAATCACTTCTGCATTGATATAATCAAAAGAATAACCATGCGGAAGAACAGGATTCTGTACGCCTGTCATTTTTGGCGCATCTTCACCAATAAAATAGGCAACATCTGCTACATATTTACCCTGTTGCAGCATGAGATTGCATCTTTTAATATATTTTAAGAACCCATCCATATCATAAAACCAAGTATTTTTACGATTAAACTCTGTCCCGAACCAGGCATTCATACCAGGATTTTTATCCTCATCAGGCTGCTGAATATATACATGCAATAGAGTATTGTTTACTCCTTCGGTAAAATAGCGGTCTGCCTGCTTTTTTATAGTTCCGGGGGAGGCCCTAAAATCATTATCAGTAGAGGTAAAAGACTCAGCAGAAACTTTAGTTTTACCATAGATGTGTGCACATGATGCAGCAGCTTTAACTTCTATACTCCCCTTTTCACCTTCATTCCAAAACTCGCCGGCTACCTCATCTGATTGCCCGCCATATTGTAGAAATTCTCCCGGGAAGCCCCAATGTCCATAATTCTCCAGCCAGGTAGTTAATCCATGCTGATGACTCACTTCACCTAGCCCAT
>Ga0233344_1000043_pt1 | contig 24492 bp, 13 predicted proteins | sample GEONDECOMP281_FD_180697 | JGI IMG/M metagenome (GOLD analysis project Ga0233344, IMG submission 180697) | Leaf litter microbial communities from Shasta-Trinity National Forest, California, United States - GEON-DECOMP-281 | ecosystem: Environmental > Terrestrial > Plant litter > Unclassified...
AAAAGCAATAAAAAATCGGTACGTGAATTAAAAACCCTCGAAGAATGGGTAGTAGAACGCGAAATCAGATCAGTACCCGGCGTAGCCGATGTAAATAGCTTTGGTGGCGAAACTAAAGCTTACCAGATCACCATCAATCCGGAAAAATCGCTGCAATATGGCGTTACTCCACTGGAAGTGTTCGATGCAGTTTCTAAAAGTAATATCAATGTAGGCGGAGACGTGATCGAACAAAGCGGTCAGGCTTACGTAGTTCGCGGAATTGGACTCCTTAATAACATAGATGAAATTAAAAATGTGATCGTTGATAATGTCAAAGGATCGCCCATCTATGTAAAAAATATAGCCGAAGTAACGGAATCCAGATTACCAGCATTAGGACAGGTTGGCCGTGATATGGACCCTGATGTAGTAGAAGGAATTGTAGTAATGCGCAAAGGTGAAAATCCGAGTGAAGTAATTGCCGCATTAAAGCTAAAGATCAATGCTTTAAATACCCATATTTTACCTGCTGACGTTAAAATAAGTACATTTTACGATAGGGAAGACCTGGTCAACTTCTCTACCCATACAGTATTGCATAATATGCTCGAAGGGATCACTTTTGTAACGATTATTGTGTTCCTCTTTATGGCCGATTGGCGTACCACGATCATTGTAGCGGTAATTATACCTTTAGCTTTGCTATTTGCCTTTATCTGCTTAAAGCTCAAAGGAATGTCAGCCAATTTATTATCGATGGGGGCGATCGACTTTGGGATCATCATAGACGGGGCAGTGGTCATGATGGAAGGGATCTTTGTTGTGCTGGATCATAAGGCAGAAAAAGCCGGAATGGACAAGTTTAACAAGATGAGTAAACTGGGCATGATCAAAGAAGCCTGCCTGGTTAATGGTAAAGGTATCTTTTTTGCCAAACTGATCATTATTGCCGGACTGCTTCCAATATTCAGCTTTGAAAAAGTAGAAGGAAAAATGTTCTCCCCACTGGCATGGACCTTAGGTTTTGCTTTATTGGGTGCATTGATCTTAACCTTCACCCTCGTACCGGTAATGGCAAGTGTACTGCTGAAAAAAGACGTACGTGAAAAACACAACATCTTTGTAGAGTGGCTCACCAGGAGCTCGATGAAATTCTTTAATATCTGTTTTAAAGGCCGGAAAGTAGCACTGACCATTGCTGCAATCATCTTAGTTGGGGGGCTGTTCTGTTTTAAGTTTTTGGGTACAGAATTTTTACCCCAGCTCAATGAAGGTTCCATATATGTTCGTGCAACCGGCCCTTTAAGTACCTCATTGAGTCAGTCGGTATCCATTTCAAATGAAATGCGGAAGATCTTTCTCACCTTTCCGGAAGTTAAACAGGTGATCTCGCAAACAGGTCGCCCGGACGATGGTACTGATGCTACAGGATTTTATAACATAGAATTTCACGTAGATCTGTATCCGCAGGACGAATGGAAGGCAAAAGAATCTAAGCAGGAGCTGATTGCAAAAATGCAAAAGAAGCTTAATTTCTACCCTGGTATAGATCTCAACTTCTCTCAGCCAATCTCTGATAACGTGGAAGAAGCTGTGTCTGGTGTAAAAGGTTCTATCGTCATTAAATTGTTCGGTGACGACTTCAAAGTAATTGAAAACAAAGAAGAGCAGATCGTAAAGATCATGAAAGGAGTGAAGGGCGTAGAAGACTTAGGTATCCTCCGTAACTTGGGTCAGCCAGAACTGCAGATCAACCTGGATCAGGAAAAAATGGCACTCTATGGCGTAACACCAGCCGATGCAAATGCAGTGATTGAAATGGCTATTGGTGGTAAAGCAGCTACCCAGATTTATGAAGGAGAACGTAAATTTGACTTGAGGATCCGTTATCCCGAAGATTTCAGGAACAATGATGCATCCATAGGAGACTTAAGGGTACCTACCTTAAGCGGTAATAAAGTACCATTGAGAGAAGTAGCTTCCATCAGGAAAATTGTTGGCCCAAGTATGATTTACAGAGACAACCACCAGCGTTATGGTGCGGTTAAATTCTCTATTCGCGGTCGCGATATGGGCAGCACCATACAAGAAGCACAGGCAAAAGTAAATGCTAAAATAAAACTCGGTGAAGGGTATACCATGCAATGGGCGGGTGATTTTGAAAACCAGCAGCGTGCCACACATCGTTTGGCTCAGGTAGTACCGATCAGTATCCTGTTGATTTTCTTCATCTTATTTATCCTGTTTGGTACCATTCGTGATTCACTGCTCGTATTAAATAACGTTCCCTTTGCTATCATTGGAGGGATCATGGCACTGCTAATCACGGGTATAAACTTTAGTATCTCCTCAGGAATTGGTTTTATTGCCCTGTTTGGGATCTGCGTGCAAAATGGGGTCATCCTGATCACTAAGTTTAAATCCAACATCAAAGATATGCGCCATCATCCCGAGTGGACCTTTATAGATGCATTGAGATTAGGTGTAGAATCCAGGATCCGCCCTGTGATCATGACGGCAATGATGGCCGCTATTGGCCTTCTGCCAGCCGCAATGTCTACCGGGATCGGTTCAGAAACCTCCAAACCATTAGCTACCGTAGTAATTGGCGGTTTAATGTGTGATACCGTATTTAATTTATTCATATTCCCGATCATATTCTATCTGGCCTATAAAAAGAAAGTAGCCAGCGGAACAAGCAGGATCTAGTCACAAGCAATTTGGGTTGCTCATTCATGCCCGTCATGTTTTATCTCTTGGCAGAGAGATATTACTGGCGGGCTGAATATTTTAAGATACTTATTCATCATTACTATTATATTTGTTGGAAATAAATTAAAACCAACGTCATTAATAATGAAGAGAGTAATTCTGGTTACCGGAGCATCATCCGGTATTGGCTTAGCTTGTGCAAATGCGCTGCAGGCTGAAGGTCACATCGTGTATGGATCAACACGTCATCTGGCAAATATGAAATCAGTTTCATTTAAGCCAATTGAACTGGATATTACCGACGACATTTCTGTAAAAAATGCTGTTGATGCCATTATCAAAGCAGAAGGAAAAATCGATGTATTGGTAAATAATGCCGGCGACGGTATAGCAGGCCCTTCTTATGCTACACCAGTTGAGGTGGCTAAAAAACAATTTGAAGTTAATTTTTTCGGCGTAGTTCGTATCAGTAATGCTGTACTCTCAGGGATGATCGCTAATAAAAATGGCCTGATCATTAACTTAAGTTCCATTGCTGGTCTAATGGGGCTTCCGTATGTAGGCTTCTATGTAGCTTCCAAATATGCGATTGAAGGGTATTCTCAAAGTTTACGTATGGAATTACGCAGCACAGGCATTAAAGTAGTTTTACTGAACCTGGGAGATTTTGCCACTGGTTTTACCGGAAGCCGCAGTAAAGTACCTTTTGCGATTAAAGATGCAAAACTGGAGGCCGATTACAATACGGTAATGGCAAAAATAGAAAAAGATGAAACAGGAGGTTCTGATCCTGTAATCGTAGGAAAAAAAGTAGCTAAAATCGTTGCTTCCTCCAGTCCGTCACACCGGTATCTGATAGGAAAATTAGGACAGCTGATTTCAGTTCCCCTCAAAAGAATACTACCAGGCGGATTATTTGAAAAATCTATTAACGATTATTACAATATCAAATAGGTGGACGCTAAAAACAATAAAAAGACGATATGGGCATGGGCCATGTTCGATTGGGCAAACCAGTCGTACAACATGGTCATCATTTCAACTATATTCCCTGCATATTATGTAGCCATTACGGCAAATAAGCAAAATGGAGATATGGTTTCTTTTTTTGGTCACCAATACGTTAACACGGTGCTTTCCAGTTATACATTAGGCATTTCTTATCTCATTATCGTTGCCCTCCTGCCCATATTAACATCTATTGCCGATTACCGCGGCAACAAAAAACTATACATGCAGCTGTTCACCTGGATGGGCAGTTTATCCTGTGCATCACTGTTCTTCTTTAAAACGGAAACCCTGGAATTTAGCATGATCTGTTATGGATTAGCCTCTATTGGGTATTGCGGGGGCTTTGTGTTTTATAACTCCTACCTGCCCCAAATAGCTACCATGGACCAGCAGGATGCCGTAAGTGCCAAAGGATTTATCTATGGATTTGTAGGCAGCATTGTAGTGCAGGTGATCTGTTTTATCTTTGTGCTGTCACCGCAAACATTTGGTATTACGGACGACACTCTGCCTGCGCGGATTTCCTTTCTGATTGTAGGTATCTGGTGGATCGGCTTTTCGCTCATTCCATTTTACCTGCTGCCCAAAGGGATTCCTAACCCGGTTTCTAAAGAATACAGCATACTTACCGGAGGATTTAAAGAACTGGGAAAAGTATGGAGGAAAGTTCAGGGATTGCCGCTGCTGAAACGTTTCCTTCCGGCATTCTTTTTCTACTCTGTAGGCGTGCAGACCATTCTGCTCGTTGCGGCCAATTTTGGTGCCAAAGAGCTCCACATGCCTGAGGAAAGCCTGATCATCATTATTCTACTGATATCTGTAGTGGCTATCATAGGGGCTGCACTAACCGCTAAGCTTTCTGCCAGATATGGAAACGTAAAAGTATTGATCGCCATTGTCTTTATCTGGTCGCTGATCTGCGCAGGTGTCTATTTTATTGCCAACGGACAGCAATTTTATTATGCTGCTGTATTGGTAGGATTGGTAATGGGCGGTATACAATCATTATCCAGGTCTACTTATTCAAAATTCATCCCGCAGGATATTCAGGATACAGCGTCGTACTTTAGCTTTTATGATGTAACAGAAAAACTATCTATCGTAGTTGGCCTCTTTACTTTTGGCTTTGTAGAAGGATTAACCCACGAAATGCGCGATTCAGCATTAGTGCTCGATGGATTCTTTATCATCGGATTTTTTCTGCTGATCTCGCTGTTATTTGCTGAACATAGAATCAAAACCGCTAAAATGGCTATTTAAAATAAAGCAGGCCCTATATCAGGTCTGCTTTATGAAAAGATTCGATGTGCTCCCCAATTTTTGAAACGATGGGCTTTAGTATATTGTATTCACTTTTCCAAATGGTCTTCTCAGCTGCATTTTGAACAGTTGTAATAGATCCCATAAAGTTTGAATCGCAAAAAACGCGGTAATCCTGTCCGTTTGGTGTCATCAGGATCAATAACTTCCTTGTTTTCCCCTTATACTGATCTTCATAAATATATTCTTGCATACTGCAAATATACATGATCTCAATTCACCAGATATTCTCCTGTTCTTTACTAATTTTAGCCATGTATAAACTAACTAAATTATTTTCGAAGAAAATAGATACATTGATTTTTGATTGAAAAACACAGCCTTGTAAACCAAATTTAAGATTCGATTATTTATTTATAGTCGTAAAAAACAAAATGATGAAACGCGCTCTCAAAATCAGCATTCTTTTTTTTCTATTACTATATCCTTTTATCAATATAGCTGCACAGGTGAGACCACTCGAATACCTGGGCATAGAAAACGGCCTGTCAAACAATGCCGTTACCAGCATTTTTCAGGATCATTATGGCTTAATGTGGTTCGGCACATATGATGGCCTAAACCGCTATAACGGATACGACTTTAAAGTATTTCGCAATCAGCTGGATGATGCTACTTCCTTAATTCATAACCGTATTGTCACCATTACAGAAGATGCACAGAACCGGATCTGGGTAGGCACTAAAAAAGGGATCAGCATATACGATCCTGCAACGGATAAATTTTCCGCCTTATATTATCATGAAAACAAGGTAGAAGGAAAAAAGAAAATAGATTTTACCATCAACGATCTTAAAACTGACCTTGCAGGAAATGTATACATCGCTACCGCCGGAAAGGGACTGCTCATCTATAGAAAAGGTGCAGCCATCGCCATTCGGCTAAAAATAAATTCAAAGGACTCAACACCAGGTGATACACATATTCAGGCCATAAAGATCGACAAGCAGCAGAACGTTTGGGCTTTTATCCAGGGATCAGGACTTTACCTGCTGGATAAAAAAGACAATACCTTAAATCTGGTTAACAACTCAGTGCTCATGGGAAATGCACTGGAAGCAGATGATCACGGGCACTTATGGCTTGGCGGTGATTATGGCTTGTATGATTATACGATTGAAAGTAACACCTTCAGGTTTAATACTGCGGTAACCAAAGGACTCACCGGCGGTACCAAAGTAGTAGGATTAACGTTAGACAAAAGTCAGCAACTGTGGATAGCCACTGATGGTTCTGGTGTAGCAACCCTTACACCGGCAACGGGTAAGATCAATTTTCTCTATCCCGGAGAAGGGGGCGGCAGGTTAAAAAGCGCTGCCGTTTATTCGGTCTATGAAGACCGCGATTCCCGGAAATGGATCGGTACTTTAAGGGGCGGCATCAACATCATCGATCCGCATAAACTAAAATTTGAAACTATTGCCCATGACCCTTTAAATGCCAACTCGCTGACCAACAACTTTGTGCTTTCTTTTTGTGAAACGCCTGCAGGTAATCTTTGGATTGGTACGGATGGCGGAGGTCTCAGCTTCTGGGATAAAAAAAACAACAAATACCGCAACTATAAGCATCATCCGGAAAACCCGCATTCCCTTGTAAATGATAATGTAACCAGCATCCTCCAGGATGATAAAAAAAGAATCTGGATCAGCACCTATGGCGGCGGTATTTGCAGGTACAATGAACAAACAGATGATTTTGAGCGTTTTGATTGCTACAATGGAATTTATAAATATCTTAACAACAATGTATGGGTGTTATTTCAGGACAGCCATAAAACCCTGTTTGCCGGCACAGTGAACGGTGCATTGTATGACTTCAACAAAACAACCAGCAAATTTGAAGTCTATGATAACAAATTGATAAATGTGCTGAGTCTGGCAGAGGACGACAGGGGGAATTTATGGGCAGGAACTTTTGCCGGCTTGATTAAAATTGATCCTTTACATATAAAATATCAATTCATTAAAACAGAATATCCGGTAAGGGCTATTCATGAAGATCAGCACCAGCAACTCTGGGTAGGTACAGAAGGAGGAGGTTTGTTTCAATACCATACCCGTTCAGGGAAACTTCATAATTTCACAGAAAATGATGGCTTGTCCAGCAATTCTGTACTCAATATACTGGAAGATCATAAAGGGTTTTTATGGCTGAGCACCTTTAATGGGATTACCCTTTTTGATCCCCTCACAAAAAAGACAAAAGATTACTATGAATCTGATGGATTGCAGAGTAACCAATTCAATTATAATGCAGCCCTGTTATCCAGCTCTGGAACACTCATATTTGGCGGTATTAAAGGTTTTAATATCTTCAATCCGGATAGCTTGCAGAGTTTTAATCCGATGCCGAAATTGCTGATCAGCGGTCTCAAAATTAATAATAAGGTCTATGAAAAGGAAAACAGTAAAACGGCGGTATATGATTTAAAAGAAATTGAACTGCCCTACGATAAAACTATGCTGTCAGTAGATTTTCTGGCTTTGGATTATGCAGCAAAGGACAATATCAATTATGCATATTTCCTCGAGGGCTGGGACCACGACTGGAATGATGTAGGTAAAGTAAGATCGGCAAATTATTCGCGACTGGAAGAAGGAAAATATATCCTGAGAATCAAATCGACCAATGCAGAAGGAGTATGGAGTACACAAGAAAGAACAATCCGTATCGTTGTACTTCCTCCCTGGTTCAGAACCTGGTGGGCTTACTTTTTATATGTTATATCCGGAGCAGGTGTGATCTATGCCTTTTTATATTATAAAGCAAGGCAGTCAGACTTACTGTACAAAGTAAAAATTGCCCACTACCAGGCAGAAAAAGAAAAAGAGATACATGAAAAAAAGCTATCCTTCTTTACTAATGTATCTCATGAATTTAGAACTCCTTTAACACTGATTATCAATCCTGTTAAAGAAATGATGGAAGGCAAAGGAAGCTTAACAGACACCAGTCAGCTCAATATGGTTTACCGCAATGCCCGGCGGTTATTGAGCCTGGTAGACCAGCTGCTTTTATTTACCCGGGCAGAGAGCGCAGAAGATGAATTGAATATTTCAGAACTCAGCCTGATCACACTTTGCAGGGAAGTTTTCCTCTGTTTTGTACACCAGGCAAAATCTAAACAGGTTACCTACCAATTTGAATGTGAACAGCAGGACATTCTCATCTTTGGGGATCGGGAGAAAATAGAAATTATCTTATTCAACCTCATTTCCAATGCCTTAAAATTTGCACCCGAACAGGGATATGTAAAAGTAGGCGTTAAAGATCTGGTAAAGGATGCCTCAGTTACAGTCTCCAATAATGGCCCAAAAATCCCCGACGAAACAGGTAAAAGGTTATTCAATAAATATTACCAGGTTAAAAAGGACGAAAGCACCTTAAAAAGCGGCTTTGGTATTGGTCTGTACCTGGTTAAAAATTTTACTGAGCGCCATCAGGCAGCAGTAGGCTATGAAAGTACAGATATCGAAACTTCATTTGCTATTGTCTTTAAAAAAGGAAAAGACCATTTGCCAGCCTTCGCGATCTCGCCTGATGCTGCCCGTACATCCACTTTATTCACCGAATTACTCGGGGAGACAGAATCCGATTTGAATGTATCTCCTGTTAGCCCGCCAAAAGAAGCGGAATGGGTATCAGATCAGCAGGCCATATTGATCATCGATGATAATCAGCAGATCAGAAATTATCTAAAACTATTATTCAGGGATAACTTTAGGGTATATGAAGCAGAAAATGCAGAAAAAGGACTTATCCTTTTAAAAGAAAAACTACCTGATATAGTGATCTGTGATGTAGTGATGCCAGGTATGAGCGGCGTAGAATTTTGCAGCCTTATCAAAAAAGATAAAAGCTTGAGCCATATCCCATTGATCCTGCTTACCGGAACTAACGCTGCCGATATCAAGATGAAAGGATTTGCAGAAGGAGCAGACGATTATATCACCAAGCCCTTTGAAAATGAAATGCTGATCACCCGTGTAAACAGTATCTTAAAAAGACAGCAGGATCTGCAGCAATATTTCTTTAACAGGATCACGCTCAAAGCAGACCATTTAAAGATATCCGCAGAACACAAAGAATTCCTCGACCGCTGTATATTAATTGTAGAACAAAAGCTGATGGACAATGAGTTTAACATCAGCGTGCTGGCAGCTGCTTTGGGAATGAGCCATTCCAGTCTTTACAAACATGTTAAACTCATCTCCGGTCAATCGGTATCCTCTTTTATCCGGTATATCAGGCTGAGAAAAGCCGCAGAGCTATTTATTCGTACCGATCATAATGTAAATGAAGTCGCTTTCCAGGCTGGCTTTAATGATGTCAAATATTTTAGGGAACAATTCAATAAATTATTTGGTGTTAACCCTTCAGCATATATCAGAACGTATAGAAATACCTTTAATAAAAGCTACCACCTCAACGATAAACCCGGTATTTCACACTGATACTAAATTCACCCCCTCATTTTACCATTATCTCCCTCATACTTGTTCTCAAACAAGCCCAATTTAGGAAAGTCAACCAGTAAATAACCAGCAGGATAAAAATCCTGCGTCCTAAATTAACGCATTATGATCTCAAAGTATGAATCTAAATTCATGCTGCCTTTACCCTGTATTGCAGGGCTGATCGGCTGTATCTTATTTATGTTATGCTCCTTATCCACTTTTGCTGTAACCTATTATGTAAATGGGACCAGTGGAAATGATCAGCACAAAGGCAATTCCCCATCCACGGCTTTTCGTTCATTGATAAAAATAAATTCACTACAGTTAAAAGCAGGTGATAGCCTGCTGTTTCGCTGTGGCACTGCATATAACGGTCAATTTAAGGTGTCTGGGATGGGTGTTCCCGGGCACCCGCTCGTTATCAGCAGTTATGGCAAAGGTGTAAAACCGGTCATCAATGGTCAGGGGAATTTTGCAGCAGCGGTACTGGTCTATAACTCAGCCTATATCATGATAGAAAACCTGGAGATTACCAATAAAGGAACATCCATTGCAGCTGGCAGAATGGGCCTGCATATCCTGCTGGATAACTTTGGTATCGCTAAAGAAACCGTACTTCGTAATTTATATATACATGATGTAAATGGAAGTAATGTAAAAAAAGATGGCGGCGGTGCCGGAATACACTGGACAAATCAGGGTAAAGCAACCCTGTCTGCTTTTGACGGATTGCTGATCGAGCATTGCTTGCTGGAAAGAACAGACAGAAATGGAATCACCAGTTCAGGTTACTGGTCCAGACAGAACTGGTTTCCAAGTTATCATGTGGTGATCAGAAATAACCGGTTAAACGATATTGGAGGTGATGGCATTGTACCAATAGGCTGCGATGGTGCAGTAATTGAACACAATATAGTAGTTAAAGCGGGACAGCGTTTTGCTGAAGGCGATGCTGCTGCAGGTATCTGGCCATGGAGTTCAGACCATACGGTAATTCAGTATAATGAAGTTTCTGATACTGCAGGCCCCTGGGACGGACAGGGTTTTGATGCCGACTGGAATTGCCGCAATACCATTATCCAATACAACTACAGTCACCATAACGAGGGTGGTTTCTTATTGATCTGTGACGATGGCGGAGTAACCGGGCCTTCAAGTATTGGCAACCAGGGAACAGTGATCCGTTACAATATCAGCATCAACGATGGCTTCCGTACTAGTGGCCGCTCTGCAGGTTTCTCACCGGTTATACATATCACAGGCCCTGTAAAAAACACTAAGATCTATAATAACCTGATCTATATTCCTGCACGTAACACTTCCGGTTTAGACAGCACGCTAATAGAAATGGGCAACTGGAAAGGATATGCAGACAGTACACTGGTAGCCAATAATATCTTTTATATCGCCGGCAGATCAGGTCACCATCTAACTAAAAGTACACGAAATAACTTCCAATCCAATGTATATGCAGGGTCTAAAAACAATAAAGGTTTACCTGGTGAAGCAATGTATATGGAGCCAGACTTTATCAGGCTTCCTTCAAAAGAACCGCAAGGATTTGGCGCATTAAAAGATTTTATGCTTCAGTTGAACTCGGTCCTTGCGGAAGCAGGCCTGCCTGTCACAACAGCCAGCATCACCGATTTTTTTGGAAACACCGTGCAGCAAGGCATAAAACCAACTATAGGAATACATCAATTAACTCATACCACTAAGAAATGATCAAACAATTAGGCTTTTGTATATTGCTTACGCTGAATGCACTTTGTGCATCGGCACAGGTAAATGAATGGGAAAATGTAAAGGTTAACGACTTAAATAAAGAAAAGCCGCATGCCAGCTTCATGCTGTATGAACATGCAGATCAAGTCAAAAATGACGACTATGCGGCATCATCCTATCACCAGTCGCTCAATGGCCAGTGGAAATTTGCTTATGTAGATAAACCGGCAGACCGGATCGTTGACTTTTACCGCAAAGATATTGATGATACCCAATGGGCTAACATTACGGTACCGTCAAATTGGGAAATGCAGGGCTTCGGTATCCCGATCTTCACCAATATCACTTATCCTTTTCCGGCAAATCCGCCCTTTGTAAACAACAATTATAACCCTGTTGGCACCTATAGAAAGAAATTTACGGTAACGGGCGACTGGCAGGATAAAGAAGTGATGATCCACTTTGGCTCCATCAACGGATATGCGCTGATCTACTTAAACGGTAAAAAAGTAGGAATGACCAAAGCTTCTAAATCACCCGCTGAGTTTGATATCACAAAATTACTGGAAAAGGGAGAAAATACGCTCTCCGTGCAGGTATTTAGGTTCCATAACGGCAGTTATATGGAAGATCAGGACTTCTGGCGCCTGAGCGGTATAGAAAGAGATGTTTATCTACAGGCCTCTCCAAAATTCACCTTTGCAGATTATTTTGTTAAGGGTGACCTGAATAGTACTTACCAGGACGGCTTATTTAGTATCGCCGTTAACCTCAAGAATTTTGGTGAAACAACTAAAGGCGCAAAGACTTTAAAGGTTCAGCTGTATGACCATTCCGGTAAAATCGTTTATTTAGGTCTTCAAACCATTGGAGCTGTATCAGAGCCGGTTAAACTAGAAGGTGTGATCAAAAATGTAAAAAAATGGAATGCTGAAACTCCTTATCTGTACGATCTGGTAATGACGCTGAACAATGGCAAAGAAGTAAGTTATACCGGGCAAAAATTAGGCTTTAGAAAGATTGAAATTATAGATGCTCAGCTCCATGTAAATGGAGTTCCCGTATTGATCAAGGGTGTAAACAGGCATGAACATGATGAAATAACCGGCCACACCACCACTCGTGAATTGATGATGAAAGATATCAAACTCATGAAAGAGTTTAATATCAACGCCGTACGTACCTGCCATTATCCCAATGATGAGCTGTGGTATAAATTATGTGACCAGTATGGCTTATACCTGGTAGATGAAGCAAATATTGAAAGCCATGGTATGGGTGCAGAATTTCAGAGCTGGTTTGTGAAAGACAGGCATCCGGCATATATGCCAGAATGGGCACCATTACACCGGGACAAGATCGAGCGATTGATAGAACGCGATAAAAATCATGCCTGTGTGATCATCTGGTCGATGGGGAATGAATGTGGTAATGGACCAGTTTTTCATGATGCCTACAAATGGATCAAAACAAGGGATGCATCACGTCCGATCATGTTTGAACAAGGTGGTGAAGATTGGGATACAGATATCGTTGGCCCCATGTATCCAAGTATCACCAACATGAAAAACTATGCCGAATCCGATAAAAAGCGTCCTTATATTATGTGTGAGTATGCCCATTCTATGGGTAACAGCAATGGTAATTTCCAGCAATACTGGGACATTATCCGCAGCAGTAAAAAAATGCAGGGCGGTTTTACGTGGGACTGGGAAGATCAGGGCATGAAAACTAAAAATGCCAATGGCGAATTCTGGGCCTATGGCGGCGATCTGGGCGCCTATTATCTAAAAGCCAAAACTGATGATGGTGGCAGCTACTATGTAAATAATGATGACAGTGCAGATGGGCTGGTTGCTGCAGACAGATCTATACATCCGGGATTAAATGAATTAAAAAAAGTTTATCAGAATGCCTTGTTCACGGCAAAAGACCTGGAAAAAGGAGTCATTACCATCCAGAATGATTTTGACTTCACTAACCTGGACCAATATAATTTTGAATGGCAATTATTGAAGAACGGGGTGGTTATTAAAAAGGGTACAATAGCTGTTTCCCTCGCACCACAGCAGAAAAAGGATTTTAAACTGAACCTGCCAGTTATTGCGGCACATCCCAATGAAGAATATTTCCTCAATATCTTTGTCTATAACAAAACAGCATCTCCATTAATCGAAGCAGGTCACGAAATGGGCAGGGCACAATTTGCGATAGGTAAGAGCAATTATTTTGACCATCGCAGTAGCAAAGGAACCCTTACCGTAAAAACAACCGGTAATGAGCTGAAATTCACTTCCGGTGATATCTCCGGAGAATTTAACACAGCCACAGGAAGATTGGACCGTTATGCACTGGATGGCAAATCGCTGTTAAGGAATTATCCTGAACCTTACTTCTGGAGGGCACCAACAGATAACGATTTCGGTAACCGCATGCCATCAAAAATGGGTGCCTGGAGAAATGCACATGAAAACAGGAGGGTAATCAGCGTAAAAATTGGTGAACAGACTGCAGAGGGCATCTCTATTACCACCAACTATGAACTCACCGACATCAATATTCCTTATACCACCACTTATACAGTACTCAATGATGGCCGCATCAGGATCACCAGTGCTATAGATATGACTGGCAGAAACTTACCGGAGCTGCCTCGTTTTGGAATGCGCATGGAGCTGCCAAAGACCTTTGATAATTTAAGCTACTACGGCAGAGGGCCATGGGAGAATTACAGCGACAGGAATTCCGCTTCTTTTATTGGCCTTTATGAAGATAAAGTGGCCAATCAGTATACCAAAAATTATATCCGTCCGCAAGAAAATGGCTATAAAACAGATGTACGCTGGATAAAACTGCTCAATGATAAAGGACAGGGCTTACTGATCGAAGGCGAACAGCCGCTAGGTTTTAGTGCGCTGAATAACCTGCCTGAAGACCTTGATCCCGGGCTAACAAAAAAACAGCAGCACCAGAATGATGTAAAACCAAGAAGTGATGTATACCTGCAGGTAGATCTAAAGCAAAGAGGACTGGGGGGGGATGACAGCTGGGGTGCTTTACCGCACGAAGAATACCGTTTGCTGGATAAAACATACAGTTATACCTATACCATGGGCTACCTCAAATAATATCAAATCAAATATAAACCTAACCAAATCATATGAAAGAAGTAAATGTAAATGTAATACGGGGAGCTTGTATAGGCTCCTCCGTATTCCCAGCTCAAAAAGTCAGGAACGTATATTCCTGGCTCATGCATGTTTTGTTAACCGCTAACACCTCTAAATTATGAAAGAACAATTACCTCTTTTTTTTAGGAGAATAAGAAAGTCGCTAACTTTCCTGATCATCCTTTTTTCTTCCATAAATGTTATCGCCCAGACCGCTCAAATGGCCAAAATTGAAGGAGTGGTTAAAGACGAACAAGGCGTACTGCCCGGGGCAAGTATAAAAATAAAAGGCACTACTATAGGAACTACCAGTGATAGTAAAGGCTTTTTTACCTTATCGGCCCCTGCCGATGGAATATTGCTGATCTCTTCTATTGGTTACAAACCTACGGAACTGAGTGTAAAAGACTATAAACCTTCTTCCGGAAGTATCTACAGGGTATTTCTAACCATGACTTCAGAAGATAATAACCTGAACGAACTGGTGGTAGTAGGTTTTGGTACACAGAAAAAAGTGAACGTGACCGGCTCAGTTGGTGTAGTAGATGCCAAAGAACTGGAAAATCGCCCGGTACAGAATATCACACAAGCACTGGAAGGCTTAATCCCCGGATTAAACATTGGTCAGAGTAACGGTGCCCTGGATACACAGGCGGATATTAATATTCGTGGCCAGGGAACGATAAGTACAGCATCAAATGCCTCTCCACTGATCCTGGTTGATGGGATGGAGGGCTCGTTAAGTGCGCTGAATCCACAGGATGTAGAGAGTATCTCTGTATTAAAAGATGCATCTTCTTCTGCTGTTTATGGTTCACGTGCAGCCTTTGGAGTAATCCTGGTTACCACAAAAAAGGGCAAAGCGGGTAAAATACAGATCAATTACAACGACAGTTTTCGTTCCAGTTCTCCAACGTTATTGCCAAAAATGATGGACTCTTACACATTTGCACTCTATTTTAATGATGCCAGTACAAATGGAGGAAATTCAGCAATATTTGGCGCTGACCAGTTAGCACGTATACAAGCATTTCAGGCGGGTACTTTAAAAGCCAGCATTATTCCTAATCCCAGTAACACACAGTATTGGGGAGATGGTTATGCCTATGGAAATGCAAACAACGATTGGTTTAAGATCATGTACCGTGATCATTCTTTTTCTCAGGAGCATAACTTGAGTTTAAATGGCGGAACGGATAAAACAACCTATTATATCTCTACCAACTACCTGGACCAAAATGGCATCATGACTTATAATCAGGATACGTATGCCCGCTATGGCGTTTCAGCAAAAATTAACAATAAGATATCCGACCAGCTAAGTATTAACTATAGTACGCGCTTTCTAAGAGAGAACTTTCAAAGGCCGTCAGATTTAACAACTGGTTTTTACGGAAATTTAGGTCGCCAGGGTTGGCCAACTTTACCACTTACAGATCCTAATGGATATTTATACAGTTCTCCATCGCCAGCATTAGCAATGGCCGAAGGAGGAGTAGACAATACGGTTACCGACTGGATGTATCAGCAGATGCAGCTGGTTTACGAACCGATCAAAGGCTGGAAAACTTTTGCCGAATTTAACTACCGCACTAAGGATACATTTCGCCACTGGGATGCACAGCAAACTTATAATCATGATGTAAATGGTGTTCCATACCTGTATGGTAAATCATCAAATGTATATGAATATGGCTTTAAAGAGAACTATTTCAATACCAATATCTACTCTGAATACACCAAAAGTTTTGGGAAGCACAACTTTAAGGCGATGGTTGGGTTTCAGAATGAAACTACCAAATACCGTGATCTGAGTGCACAGAGAAATGGAATTATTTTAGCCGATATTCCCACCATCAATACCACTTCAGGAACAGACGCCAATGGTTTAGTATTGGCACCTTCCGTTACCGGTCAGTATCAAAACTGGGCAACAGCAGGATATTTTGGCCGTATAAATTATGATTATGATGGCAGATACCTGCTGGAAGCAAATTTACGGTATGATGGATCTTCCCGTTTTCGCGCTGATAACCGCTGGGGAACATTTCCTTCAATTTCTGCAGGATGGAACGTTGCCAGGGAAGATTTCTGGAAAAACAACCTGGACCTGATCAGTACCTTAAAAATAAGGGGATCATATGGTAGCCTGGGTAACCAAAATACCAAGGACTGGTACCCAACTTATGTCACTATACCGGTAGGAACAGCCAATGGGGGCTGGTTACTTAACGGTTCACAGCCCAATACAGCAAGTTCACCACCAGTACTCAGCTCCACGCAGACCTGGGAAACTGTAAAAACTTACAATGCAGGACTAGATTTTGGGCTTTTTAAAAACCGTTTAACAGGCTCGCTGGATGTATATGACCGCAAGACTTTAAATATGTTAGGCCCTGCGATAGAATTGCCGCTTACTTTTGGTACTGCGGTGCCGGTAACAAACAATACAGATTTAAAAACACGGGGTTTTGAGCTAGACATTGCATGGAACGACAGAACAAAAGGTGGTTTAGGTTATGGCTTTAAATTCTTGTTATCAGATGCTAAAACAACCGTTACACGTTATCCAAACCTTACAGGATCATTAAACACTTATCTTGCAGGTGACCAATTGGGAAATATCTATGGTTACACTACCCTGGGTATCGCCAAAACACAGGCACAAATGGATGCCCATCTGGCTACTTCAAGTAATGGTCAGTCGGTTTTCGGTTCTCAATGGGGAGCGGGTGATATCATGTATGCTGATTATAACCATGATGGCAAAATTGATTGGGGAAGCTGGACAAAAGGCGATTCTGGGGATGCACATGTAATTGGGAACAACACGCCCCGTTACCGCGTAGGTTTCGATATGCATTTTGAGTACAAAGGCTTTGACTTCAGGGCATTCTTACAAGGGGTATTAAAAAGAGACTACTGGATCTCGAACTATTATTTCTGGGGTGCAACGAGCAGCCAATGGTTCTCCACCGGATTGGTTCAAAATCTGAATTACTTTAGAAATGACCCCACTAGTCCACTCGGGGTGAACACAGATTCATATTATCCGCGCCCCGTATTTGGCAGTGATAAAAATCAGCAGGTGCAAACCGGGTATTTACAGAATGCTGCTTACCTGAGGATAAAAAACCTTCAGCTGGGCTATACGCTCCCTTCTTTACTGACGAAACATCTTGGCGGACAGAAATTCCGCATTTATGCTTCAGCAGAAAACCTGGTTACCTGGACAAAGCTAGCTAAGATGTTTGATCCGGAGACTGTTGACGGAGGGGATGACCAAAGTGTTTACCCGCTGAACAAAGTATTCTCAGTAGGTCTAAGTGTAACCTTTTAAATGGAAAGGATGTACCATCACATCACAAAATATATGCATATGAACATTTTTCGATATTTAATGAATAACCGGCTAATCGTCTTATTCATCACCATATTGTTCCTGGCTTCCTGTAAAAAGGAACTCAATCAGGAGCCACTATCGGCCATTACGCCAGAAAATTATTTAAATGAAGAATCACAGCTCGGTGCCTATGCCATAGCCAGATACACCAAAATCCTGCCTTCGCATGCTAACTATACTTTTGGTACTTTTGGAACCGATGGCAACACGGATAATATGGCCATCCCTGATCTGGATACTAAATTTGAACCCGGATTGTGGAAGGTACCAGCAGCAGCAAAAGATGGCAACTGGGAATTTACAAATATCCATGATGTAAATTATTTTCTCAGCACTGTGATCCCAAAATGGAAAGCCGGTAAAATTGTTGGCAGCGATGTAAACATCAGGCAATATATTGGGGAGATCTATTTTCTTCGCGCCTTTGAATATTTTAAGAAAATGCAGGAATTTGGCGACTATCCAATTAATAAGACCATATATCCGGATACTAAAAGCGTATTGGTTGAGGCCAGCAAAAGACAGCCATCCTCAGCAGTAACCCGTTTCATCTTGTCAGATTTAGATTCTGCAGCATTATTGCTGCAAACTTCTCCCGATGGAAATAAGAACCGTATTTCTAAATCCTGCGCCCAATTGCTTAAATCACGCGTAGCGTTATTTGAAGGTACCTGGCTTAAATACTTTAAAGGCACCGCCTTTGTACCTAATGGCACTGGCTGGCCGGGTAAAAGTAAAGATTACAATGCAAGTTATCAGTTTGCCTCTGGCAGTATAGATGCAGAGATCACCTATCTGCTGGGAGAATCTATGTCGGCCGCAAAAGCAGTGGCAGATGCGGTTCCATTGGTCAACAATACAGGGATCATAGAATCGCCTGCAAATGAAAACCCATATTTCAGCATGTTCGGTGCGGTCAACATGTCTGGATATAGTGAAGTGCTGTTATGGAGGCAATATGCGCTGGGAATTGTAACACATAATGTCCCTGTTTTTGAGCAGGCTGGTAATTATGCCGTTGGCTTAACCAGGGCTATGGTAGAGAGTTTTGTGATGGCCAACGGATTGCCTATTTATGCTCCGGGTAGTGGTTATAAAGGAGATGATTACATCACAGATGTACGCAATGGACGTGATGGACGTTTAACCTTGTTTCTCAAAGAACCTGCACAGAAGAATGTATTGCTCAATTTTGGTGCTGGCGATCATGCTACTAATATTGAGCCTGTACCTCAAATATTTGAAACCAGCTATGAGAAGAAATATACTACGGGATATACCATTAGAAAAGGATTGTCTTATGATGCCGCACAATGCGGAAACGGTCAGGGTTATACTGGCAGTATTACCTTTAGGGCTTCAGAAGCGTACCTCAATTACATAGAAGCCTGCTATGAAAAAAATGGTTCGCTGGATGGTGATGCCACCAGCTACTGGCATCAGCTGCGTACACGGGCAAAAGTAGATCCTGATTTTCAGAAGACTATTGCTGCCACAGACATGTCTAAAGAGAGTCAGGACTGGGGTGCCTACTCTGGTGGTGCATTGATTTCTCCAACCTTGTACAATATCCGCCGCGAACGCCGTAATGAATTAATGGCCGAAGGTTTAAGATATATGGATCTGAAGCGATGGAGGGCAATGGATCAAATGATCAGTACGCCTTATCATTTTGAAGGATTTAAACTATGGGGGCCAATGAAAAGCTGGTATACAGATGATCAGCTGACCTATGGAGCGGCAAATACCAATGCTATTGTTTCAGACCCGGCTTTAAGTGTTTATCTAAGACCTCAGGAAATCCACAGCAGTTCAAATGCCTATGGCGGGGCAAAATGGAATATGGCACATTACCTAAGTCCTATAGCGATACAGAACTTTACGATCAGTTCAGAAAACAGCGACATCGCCGGTTCACCAATCTATCAAAATCCGGGATGGCCAACAACAGGAGGAGGAACCCCTAATTAATAGTATATATACGCTCGTTGAAATCGCTGTCTCATCCATGGATGAGGCAGCTTTTTTTTAAAATTAACTTTGCTTTCTTACGTACTTAGTAAGGATAACAATTACCTGTCCTTCAATTCTTCCTTCGATCTGGTCGGTATTATCTTCCACCAATTTGATGTTTTTTACTACCGTACCTAACTTAGCACTTAAAGATGATCCTTTAACGTCCAGTGTTTTAGTTAGAACCACTGAATCGCCTGCGGTTAATAAGTTACCATTGCTGTCCTTATGAAATTCTGCAGGAGCATCATCTTCCTCATCGGCACCAGCTTTAGCCCATGCCAAAGTATCATCGTCCAGGTATAACATTTCAAGGTTATCCTGTGCCCAGCCTTCATTAGTAAGACGGGTCAGTAAACGCCAGGAAACAACTTGTACACCCGGTACTTCACTCCACATGCTTGTAGTTAAACAACGCCAGTGGTTTACATTCATTTCTTCTCTTTTTTCAATCTGCGACAAACAATTCTCGCAGGTAATGATACAATTGTCGGCATTATTCCCCGACTGCGGGCTTACTTCGTATAATTTCAGGGATTCCCCTGATTGGCATAATTCACATTTATTTTCACTTCTTTGCAATAATTGTTGTTCCAGTATCATAGTTTTTATTAAATCGAAAACGCGAAGGTAAGTATTTTATGCAGTACCGGTATCCACATTGTGACATGTACACCTAAAAACTACCCTTTTAGGTATTTAAATTATCCTTAATTTTAAATAATTCCAGCAACTATGAAAAGAAACTTACTCTTAGCAATCTTCATCACCTCCATATCTGTTCAATCTTTGTCGGCACAGCAAACTCAAAAGCCTGTTTTACATGGCCGTAACTGGATGGCCATTACCGGCAAACCACTGGCTGCAACTGCAGGGGCGATGATCTTTCAAAAAGGAGGCAATGCTGTTGATGCTGCCTGTGCGATGCTGGCGGCAGCCTGCACCATGTGGGATACCTTAAGCTGGGGTGGTGAAACGCAACTGCTGATCTATAATCCAAAAACTAAAAAGGTAATTGCCATCAATGCGATGGGTGTAGCGCCGACAGGGGCAACACCAGACTTTTTTAGAAGCAAAGGATATAATTTCCCGCCTGAATATGGCCCTCTGGCTGCAACCACACCTGGTACGCCCGGTGGCCTGATCTATACACTGGCTAAATATGGTACGCTAAGCCTCGAGCAAGTATTGGCACCTGCCATGGAAATGGCGGCAGGTTATCCTATAGAAGCGCAATCGGCCAATAGTATCGAACGTGGTAAGGAACAGCTTAAACAATGGCCTTACAGTAAAAAAGTGTTTTTTACCCATCCTGGCGAAAAAAGAGAAGCACCAGAAGCCGGAGAAATATTTGTACAAAAAGACCTGCTGGAAACATTAACTAAATTAGTACAAGCAGAAAGAAAAGCCTTAAAAGAAGGAAAAACACGGCAGCAAGCATTAATGGCCGCTTACGATCGTTTTTATAAAGGTGATATTGCCAAAGAATTTGTTCGCGGCAGCAAAGAGCAGGGCGGCCTGATCACCATGCAGGACCTTGCAACATGGAAACCTCTGGAAGAAATACCATTAATGGTAAACTACAAGGGAATCGACGTTTATAAATTGCCGCAATGGACACAAGGTCCGGCTATGCTCCAGGCGCTCAACATTCTGGAAAACTTTGACCTAAAAGGTATGGGCTACAACAGCCCAAAATATATTCATACAGTTTACCAGGCGATGAACCTTGCCTTTGCAGATCGTGATTTCTATTATGGTGATCCTTACTTTGCTCCTGAAGAGCCGATGAAAGGTTTGCTGAGCAAAGAATATGCAAAACAGCGGTCAAAACTGATTCAATATGATAAAAATGACGCTGAAATAGGCCCCGGAAATCCATATCCTTTTGAAGGAAAAACAAATCCTTACTTAAAGCTGCTTAAAGACAGAGGGTATGAGCTGGATACTACTAAACGAAATTTCGCTCCTAAACACGACCTTACTAACCATACGCCTGATGCCCAATACCAGGAAAGACTGTGGCTGGGTACCACCTCTGTTGAAGCTGCAGATAAAGAGGGATGGGTAGTTTCTATTACGCCGAGTGGCGGATGGCTGCCAGCCTGTATTGCTGGAAATACGGGTATAGGCATGAGTCAGCGGATGCAAAGTTTTGTGCTGGATTCTGCCATCAATCCATTTAACGTAGTAGCACCTGGAAAAAGGCCAAGAGTAACCTTATCACCTTCATTGGCTTTAAAAGATGGTAAGCCGTTTTTATCTTCTGCGGTACAGGGTGGAGATACACAGGATCAGAACCTGCTGCAATTCTTTTTAAACATCACAGAATTTGATATGAATGTGCAGCAGGCTGCAGAAGCGGCAAATTTTAACACCAATCAGCTGTGGCTTTCGTTAGGGGGAACAAAGACTGACGACCGCCGTCCTAAACCCGGTCAGCTGTTATTGAATAGCAATACCACCGAAGCTACCCGTAATACCCTTAAAAAGATGGGCTATAGTTTAAGTTTTGGTGAAAGGACCAGCGGGCCAATTAATGCCATATATTTTGACTGGAAGCATGGCAGTTTTTGGGGCGGATCAAGCAACCACGGAGAAGATTACGGAATAGGGTGGTAGCTCTGCCAGAATAGCAACTTGTTGCTATTGCTTCGTTTCACAAAAGCGTTTAAATTGATTTTAATACACGTTGCTATTAAAACCAATTTAAACGCTATGAAGAAACATTTTTTGAAATGCATGATCATTATTGCTGGGGTAGGTGCTTTTTCCAGCTGTGCGAACTTAAAACAAGTTAATGATTTTGCTGCAACTTCAGTGAAAGGTGCAGCCGGCTTTGAAAGCCTTCCCTATAATTTTATGCAGGTCTGCCTCGACAATTGTACAGAAAAAGACATCAAAGACAATCATTTAAATCCTGGAGAATGCGACTGTACTGGTCCCAGCAAAGCTGATAGTGTAGATTATCTGTTATATAAAACGATCTCCGCTTACCTGGATGGATTACAATGTTTATCTAATAATGATTTAACTACCTATCAGTTTAATGGATTAACTGACCAGCTATCTGGCAGCGGACTGGAAAGCCTGCATATTTCGGCAGAACAGTCCGGGGCTTATGGAAAACTAGGCAATATTCTATCTAAAGCTATCACAGACGGATACCGAAGAAACAAGATTAAAATATATATAAGTGAAGCCAATGCGCCCCTAAAGATATTGATTCGTTATCTGGAATTTAACCTTTCAGATAACCTTATTGGCCAGCTTAAAATTCGGGAGCTGAGGCTTAAGAGTGACTATTTTGATCTGCTCAAAGATCAGGGTTCCAATGCTTATGATAAACGTAAAATCATTGAAGATTATAATTTTCAGAAAGGAGAGCTGGACAGAAAGGCAGCAGAACTATTGTGTTACGCCAAATTGCTGCGATCCATTGCTGATGGTCATCAAAAGTTAGCTGATCATCTTAAAAGACTCCATCAAGCAGATGTTAAATTGATGATTACTCAGTATGCCAGTAATATCAAAGATATTCATACACAAATCAATTTATTAAAGAAATAAAATGGGACAGTTAACAGCACAGCAACTCAACGCGCTTTCTGTACAATTTAGAGAAATAGCGAACACAATATTAGATTACCGGATAGCACATCCATTGCTTCCTGCAGACGATGCGGATCTTGAAATGCTGCAGAACAGTATTCTTGATAGCGCAACCGAATTAGCTACACAATCAGCTATTCAGGCAGGTAGTGAAGCCGCCGAAGCTATCCAAACTTTAATCAACGTTACGGGGGAGATCAAAACCACCATAAAAGGTCTTGAAAACGTAACCAAAGTAATCAATATTGCCGCTGCTGTTTTAAAGGTGGCAGTTTGCCTGACTAAGGTTGACTTTGGTGGAATTAAAAACGGCGTGAAAGATCTTGTGGATAGCCTGAAAAATTAAATCTATAGTTTTTAAGACTATTCGCAGAATATTTCAGAATTCAGATGAGGAGAATCTTTACCGGATACGTGAAATGCTGATCGCACATAAATGTATTCCAGAAAAATTCAAATATTATTTATTAAAATGTATACCAATACTTTATGAAATATTTGCAATTTCATGGGTGATATTTTGTGCATATACCACACTTGATAATAAACACTCATGATCGTAAAGAATAACAATAAATTATCCACGGTTCAACTGCGTGAAGCTTTTTTTATGGAGCTGTACAAAAAAGCTTTTTCCCCTGTTGCCCATTATGTAGCGCGAATGGGTGGCAGCCTGTACGAAGCACAAGATATTTTCCAGGATACACTGGTTATATATTACGAAAAAGTTACATCTGCGCAGACTGAGATCATATTAAGCGAGAAAGCCTATTTATTAGGTATTGCCAAAAAACTATGGTTACAGCGTTATAAGACCGGCAGTAAAAACCAGCCCCTCCATGATTTTGACACCGAAGTGATACCCGATGAACAACTTGCTACCGGTAAAATACTGTATTACCTCAAAACTGCAGGTAAAAAATGTATGGAATTGCTTAAAGCTTATTATTATGATCGGTTGCCGGTAAACGAAATTGCTGCGTTATTTGGTTATTCGGGAACACACTCTGCAACGGTAGCAAAATACAAGTGCCTGGAAAAAGTAAGGGAAACTGTTAAACAAAACTCATTGAACTATGCGGAC
>Ga0233344_1000044_pt1 | contig 24189 bp, 25 predicted proteins | sample GEONDECOMP281_FD_180697 | JGI IMG/M metagenome (GOLD analysis project Ga0233344, IMG submission 180697) | Leaf litter microbial communities from Shasta-Trinity National Forest, California, United States - GEON-DECOMP-281 | ecosystem: Environmental > Terrestrial > Plant litter > Unclassified...
GATTAGTGGCCATAGCCGATACCAGGATTACTTCGGGTACCGAAACCACCGAGAAGAAGAAGATATATGTAGAGCAGAAGGATAAGTATTCCTTATTTATTATGACCAGTGGGCTCAGATCTGTGAGAGATAAAGCGGTATTGTATTTCAAAGAGCGGATAGATGAAGGGGTAGAGCATAATAAATTGTATAAAGCGGTGAATGATTTTGGCGAACAGGTAAAACGGGTAGCAAGAGAAGACCGGGCGGCACTGGAGCAGGCAGGCTTTAAGTTTAACCTGAATACGATCATTGGCGGTCAGCTGAAGGATGACGATGAACATAAGCTCTTTTTATTATATCCCGAAGGAAATTGGGTGGAATTAGGCCAGGGTGCTCCTTTTGTGATCATCGGGAATTCTGGTCATGGTAAAGCGATACTGAACAGGACGCTGAATAATGATTCCAGCATGCACCTGGCCCTGAAAACAGGCTTTCTATCGTTTGATTCAACCCGTGCAAGTGCCAATGATGTAGATTTTCCTATAGATGTTGCACTCTACCGCAATAACAGTTTTGAAATGGTAGAGCACCGGTATACAAAAAAAGATCTGGAAAATATATCAGAACAGTGGGCAGAAGAGTTAAAGTCGGCCTTAAATAAGATTCCAAATGAATGGATGGAAGCAGCTTTTAGTAAAATTCAAGTGCCTAATGAAAAAGAATTATGAAATTTGAGGTATCGGCCAATGTAGTTTATGAAGCACTATCGCCTTCTACACTCCTTTTAAATACACAGCCCTTTCAGTCTGATCACCAGATCGTGATCAGTGAAACACTGTTTTCAAGTCCTGATCTGAAAATGCAGGAGTTGAATGCGATTTCGGGCGAAAAAAGGTTTAAGATCATTGAGATACCTCATACCGGAGTAGTTACCCTTACTTATAAAGCTACGGTAGAGAATGAAGTAAAAATCATTCCTGCAGAAGAGCTGGATGATGTGCCGATTAGCCAGATGCCTGCAGTAGCCCTGTTTTATTTAAACCCGAGCCGATATTGCCAGTCGGACAGGTTGTACCGGTTTGCCTATAATAAATTTGGGAATATTGAGCATGCTTATCAGAAGGTAATGGCCATTCGCGACTGGATCTATACCAATGTACAATATGGCGGGTATACTACTCCTCAAACTTCCGCTTATGATACCATTACAGAGCAGGTTGGGGTGTGCCGGGATTTTGCACATTTAGGAATTGCCTTGTGCCGGGCGCTGACTATTCCTGCCCGGTATTTTACCTGTTATGCTTATCAATTAGATCCACCGGATTTTCACGCTTGTTTTGAAGCTTATCTGGGCGGCCACTGGGTTGTTGTGGATGCAACCAAGCTGGCACCTGTTAACGGCCTTGTTAAAATAGCCTCGGGTGCTGATGCTACGGATACCGCTTTTGCCAGTATTTTCGGTAATTTGCAATTTAGAAGTCTTACGGTAAGTTCTGTGCTGATCGATGGCTATTTTGAACGTGCTGATGCCAATAATTCGCAACAAGGTTATTCTTACATCTAAATATTCTTCTGCATTTTAAATAATTCAGATTTTTATTAAGTTTAGTTAGTCTGATTGGTGGAATTATGTGTCTTTATGGAGAATAGACCAGAAAATTAACTAAATTAACTGTCTAAACTGTATAAAAAAAAGCCACTGGCAACCGGTTGGCGGATATATTTGCTATTTATTATTTATTTATAATATGAAAAGAAGAGAACTTGTAAAAGGTTTAGCAGCTTTACCCCTTGCAGGAGGTTTAATTGGCAGCGGACTATCTGTATTTGCGGCAGATAAACCATCGGCTAAAGGTGATGCGTTAGCCTCATCAGAACCTAAGCGTGATTTTTTTAAGGAACTGGGTGTAACGCCGGTTATTAATGCAGCTGCAACGATGACATTTTTATCAGGTTCACTGATGCTTCCGGAAGTAATGGACGCTATTAACTCTACCAGTCATCATTTTGCAAACATGTATGAATTGCAGGATAAAGTTGGCGCTAAGATTGCCGAAATGCTTCATGTGGAAGCTGCAATGGTTACTTCGGGTGCTGCCTGTGCGCTATTACTGGGAACTGCCGCTTGTATTACCGGAACAGATCATGAGAAAATCAAGATGCTGCCTATTCTGCCCGGAGAACGTAAAGAGGTGATCATACAAAAATCTCACCGTTACCTGTTTGATCAGGCCATTACTACTACTGGTGCTAAACTGATCGAAGTAACAGGAAAAGCAGAGATGGAAGCAGCTTTTAACGCAAATACCGTAATGGCTTTATTTTTCAATGCTGGTGATCCGGGTAAAGATCCGATCAGTCATGAAGATTTTGTTGCGATATCCAAAAAACATAATATTCCTTCTTTTATTGATGCGGCTGCAGATGTACCGCCGGTAGAGAACTTGTTTAGATTTCAAAAAATAGGTTTTGACCTGGTTACGTTTTCTGGCGGAAAAATGATCAGGGGCCCTCAGAGTGCTGGTTTATTATTTGGCCGTAAAGACCTGATCGAAGCGGCAAGATTAAATCACAGTCCTAATGAAGCACCTATCGGCAGGCCGATGAAGGTAAATAAGGAGGAGATGTTTGGGATGTATGCTGCTTTAAAAGCTTATATAGACAGAGATCATAAAAAAGAATGGCAGGATTGGCTGGACCGCGCTGCTCATATGTCTAAAATATTTGAAACAGTAGCGGGTGTTAAAGCTGAAACTACCATCAGCCCTGGTCCTGCGAATGCCTTTCCGGGAATAGCAGTAACCTGGAATTCTGCTAAAGTTAAAGTTACTCCTCCGGAAGTAATTAAGGCTTTAAAGGATGGCACACCAAGTATCGTAGTGAACGGAGATCAGAAGGGATTAAACGTCGGTATAGTATTGCTGCGCCCTGAAGAAGTTGATCTGGTAGCTAACCGCATCAAGCAGGAACTGCAAAAGACCGTTTAATTTATTCTAACCAAATATATTTTTGAACAAAATCAATTTTTACAAGATAGCTATGGGTTTAGCTGTCTTGTGTTTAGCAGCGACATTCATCATCGCACTCACCACCGGTCTTGCAGCAGCGGGACCGGTTATGATTTCTTTTTTCATTTTACTGGCCATTGGCTTCAGAGGGTTTGCCACTTTAAAGGGATTCGCTTATACCATTGTAATTTTTGCTGCGGTGACTACCGCCCTGTATTATCCAACTCATTTTGTGGAGTTCAAAGGCTTTAAATTTGCAGTATTAATTACACCGCTCATCCAGGTGATCATGTTCGGCATGGGAACCTCTATGAGCGTACGTGATTTTGCAGGTGTAATAAAGATGCCTAAAGGTGTATTTATTGGCGTTTTTAGCCATTTCCTGATCATGCCGCTGCTTGGATTTACCTTAGCGAGCATCAGCGGCTTTAAGCCTGAGATTGCAGCAGGGATCATTTTGATCGGCTGTTCGCCAAATGGCATGGCTTCTAATGTGATCTCTTATCTGGCAAAAGCAAACCTGGCATTGTCTATTACGATTACCGCAGTTTCTACCATGCTGGCACCACTGTTAACACCTTTGCTGATGAAAACACTGGCTGGTGCATTTATTCAGATCAATGTAGGAAGTATGATGCTGGATATCACAAAGATGGTGATCATACCTATTGCTGCAGGACTAATAGTGAACAGGCTGCTTAAGGATAAAGCCAAATGGCTGGATACGGTAATGCCGCTGGTATCGATGTGCGGGATTGCTTTTATTATTGTGATCATTACTGCTGCTGGCCGTGATAGCTTGCTGGATATCGGGATGAAATTGATTTTATTGGTACTGATACATAATTTATTGGGTTATACTTTTGGATATTGGTCTGGCAGGTTATTTAAAATGGAAGAGCGCGATTGCCGTACCATGGCGATTGAGGTAGGTATGCAGAATGGGGGACTTGCCTCAGGATTGGCTAAGGCAATGGGTAAAATGGCTACTGTAGGACTTGCTCCGGCTGTATTTGGTCCGCTGATGAATGTTACAGGTTCAATCCTGGCTTCTTACTGGCACAGGAAGCCGATTAAAGATGAAGTGGTGGCGGTAGAAAATACAGCTTCTGCTGACTGATGTTTTTAAATCTGATCAGCTATAAAATGACTTCCGTTTTCTAAAGGTAGTGGAATATAGATGCGTTCCCATTGATCGCCATCCAATATCTCCCAGGTATGGCCTGCACCCTGGGTATCTTCTGCGATTAATATAATTCCAGGTTCAAGGATAAATGTCCTTCCGTCGCTTACTTTGAACTTCAGTTTACCTTTTAGGGTGATTACATATTGCCTGCGCGGGGCAGGATGGGCAATGCGCTCATAAGAATCAACTTTGGTTTGACCAAAGAAATAGTCAACAGCGATTTTTACCTGTGTAGTTATTTTTCCGGTTTCAAATGTGCAGTCCGTTTCATTTGTATTGAATAGTCTGATTGCTCTTAAATATGAATTCTGCTGGCCTTTGCTGGTCATTAAACTTTTTTAGACAAATTTAGTATTTCCCTTTGTGATTAACCTATTGTTTCTACAGGTTCAAGGTCTTTTATCTCCTCCTCTGTAAATAGCCTTGAATCGATAAAAAAGCCAACATCCAATACTGATTCTAAAGAAAAACTCGCAGCTCTGCCCTCCATAGCATCGAGGGTGAGCTGCGTATGTTTCCAATATTCAAACTGATCACCAGCCATGTAGAATTTACAACCTTCAATTTCTCCTATACAAACGTCATTGGAGCCAACAAGGAATCCGCCTTTCTCAAAACAGTGCGGGTAGGAGCCTTCACAGCAGCCTCCGCTCTGATGAAACATCAATTCACCATATTCTTGTTTTAACTGCGCAATAACTTGTTTTGCTTTTTCTGTAACCAGGATTCTTTTAGTTGCCATGATAGCCGGGATTAATTTTAATCAATAGGTAATGAATTGCTTTTCTGATTTAAAAGAATCCTAATTTGTTTTTATCATAGGAGATCAGCATGTTTTTAGTGCTGCGGTAATGATCAAGCATCATTTTATGATTTTCTCTTCCGTAACCTGATTTTTTGTAACCTCCAAATGGTGCATGGGCAGGATAAGCATGGTATTGGTTTACCCAAACGCGTCCCGCCTGTATTGCCCTTGGCACCTGATACAATTCGTGGGCATCGCGTGTCCATACGCCGGCACCTAGTCCATATAAAGTGTCATTTGCAATTTCTATGGCTTCTTCCACTGTTTTAAAAGTAGTTACACAAACTACTGGCCCAAAAATCTCTTCCTGAAAAATACGCATTTTATTATGCCCTTTTAGGATGGTAGGTTCAATATAATAACCGGTTTCCAGATCGCCGGATAGTTGATTAGCGGCTCCGCCAGCTAATACTTCTGCTCCTTCTTCTTTTCCTATTTTAAGATAAGAGAGGATTTTTTGGTATTGCTCATTAGAGGTTTGGGCACCCATCATGCTGGTTCTGTCTAGCGGGCTTAAGGTTTTAATCGCATGGGTACGCTCAATCACCTTTGCAATAAATTTATCGTAAATACTTTCCTGGATCAATAACCTTGAAGGGCAGGTACATACTTCACCCTGGTTTAGCGCAAACATAACGGCTCCTTCAACGGCTTTGTCAAAAAACTCATCGTCGTGGTCTGCTACGGAGGCAAAGAATATATTTGGAGATTTCCCACCCAGTTCCATTGTTGAGGGAATGATATTTTCTGCAGCATACTGCATAATTAAGCGGCCCGAAGTAGTGCTGCCGGTAAAGGCGACTTTAGAAATCCGTGATGAAGTAGCCAAAGGTTTACCTACTTCAATACCATATCCGTTAACTATATTGAGTACTCCCGGAGGCAAAAGGTCTCCAATTAATTCCATTAAGATGATAATTGATACTGGCGTTTGTTCTGCTGGTTTAACCACTGTACAGCAGCCAGCGGCTAATGCCGGTGCAATTTTCCAGGTAGCCATTAATAGCGGGAAATTCCATGGAATGATCTGCGCCACCACGCCAATTGGCTCATGTAAAACGATACTTACCGTATGTTCATCATGTTCTGCAATAGAACCTTCATCCCCTCTGATCACGCCTGCAAAATATCTGAAGTGATCTACTACTAAAGGCAGGTCGGCAGCTAAACATTCTCTGATCGCTTTACCATTGTCGATAGTTTCTACAGTGGCCAGGTATTCTAAATTATCTTCTATTTTTTGAGCGATCTTTAACAGGATATTACTGCGGTAGGTTGGGGAGGTTTTACTCCATGTTTTAAACGCTTCATGTGCTGCGTCTAAAGCCAGTTCTACATCTTCTTTACTTGATCTTGCTGCTTTGGTAAATACCTTTCCATCGATCGGAGAAATGTTGTCAAAGTATTTTCCATTTACAGGAGGTACGAACTTACCGCCAATGAAATTGTCGTATTGTGGTTTAAAGGATGGTTTTTTAACTAAATTTTCCATGTCTGCTACTATTTGGTTTATACAAACCTAATATCAAAAGATAGTATGTGGGTAGTATAATTGTTTCAATTGATAGCATTATTGTTGCAGAGCCAGAACTCCAAAAAATACATTATATTTGATTTAGACGTTTATACGCTAACCAAATCGTATTCCTTGTATGCAGCACCCCTTAGATGTCCTGAGCCTAAGTAAACCTGAATGTTTACAGACTCTTGTAGAAAACAGAACTTCGTATTCTCTGGAAAGATGCGAGCTAAATGTTTTTGAAACTTATAAACAATCTTATAAAGTTCCCCTTACTTTTAGCGATTTTGTGATTACCAGCATGCTGAGAGGTAAAAAGGTAATGCATTTGTTTGATCAGCACGGCTTTGATTATTTTCCCGGTCAAACCGTAATTGTGCCTCCATCATTAACGATGAAGATAGATTTTCCCGAAGCTACAGCAGAAAATCCAACACAATGTATTGCTCTTGCTATTGATAATGAGCAGATCGAGAAAACGATCAGTTATCTGAATGAGTTTTTTCCCAAAGAGAATGCTGCTAACCAGTGGAAGCTAACTTATGACGATTATCATTTTTATAACAATGAAGAAATTGCTGGTCTGATGGATAAGGTGATCAAAATTTGTTCAGGAAGATCCAGTACAAAAGATATTTTTGCTGATCTAACGCTGAAGGAATTGCTGGTTCGTATCATGCAGAGTCAGAATTTGAGATCACTGGCCAGGGATAGTGATAATTCCAATCACAATTCACTATCTTTTATTGTAAATTATATCAAAACCAATCTCAGTGAAAAGATCAATATCGATGTGCTGAGTGATAAGGCATGTATGAGTAAAGCTACGTTCTACAGGCTTTTTAAACGGGAATTGGGAATTAGCCCTAATGATTTTATCTTGTCAGAAAAGATTGCCAGGGCTAAACAATTGTTAAGTAATCCTTTTGTTAAGGTTGCGGCGGTAAGTTATGAGCTGGGTTTTAGTGATGCCAATTATTTTATCCGGGCATTTAAAAAAGTTGTGGGGATCACGCCGGGAAATTATCAGCTGCAGGCGAGGCAAACTACGGTTCATTAACACCCGCCTGGAGATAAACCTGGTACCCTTAATTTAGGGGCCAGGTCTTTAATTTTATTCTTTTCCAGAATACCTTTAAGCATGGTGAGGCTTTTCATGTCTTTGCCCGGCATATCATCCATAAACAGATTCATGAAGTTGCAGGGGTATGAACTTTTGCCTATCATTTCCCAGCTTACTTTTGTTTGATCTCCGGTAATTGTAGTGGTAGTCATAGGATACCAGGCTTTGATACAAACTTATAGAATGTACATCAGATATATAGGAGGGCTAAACAGGTAAACCATAGGGGGGGATTTGCGCCATTCATGAAAAATGTCTCAAATGCCCCTTAAGGTTGACCTTAATGGCATCTTGTTATTGGTGTATACTGGTTATCTTAGATGGAGTTAAAAACAACGATTAACCAAAAATCAGATCATATGCCACAAGTAAATGTTTACCTCACTTTTAACGGCAATTGTGCCGAAGCGATGAATTTCTACCATGAATGTCTGGGAGGAGAGCTGATCTTAAATAAAGTAGAAGGCTCGCCGATAGAAAATGAATGTCAGGCTGATATGAAAGACCAGATCATGCATGCTATGTTAACCAGCGGAGGTATAAAAATTATGGCTTCGGATATGCTCATGCAGGGAGAGTTCATTAGAGGAAACAGTGCTTCACTGGGGTTAACGTGCGACAGTGAGGAAGAGATTCACCGCTTCTACGATCAGCTCTCTGCCGGGGGGACAGCAAAAGATCCATTAAAAGAACAATTCTGGGGTGCTATATTTGGCATGTTTACGGATAAGTTTGGGGTGAGGTGGCTGCTTAATTTTGAGAAGATACCGGTTTAATTTACTATACCTTGTATCATGGCTTATTGTTTTTTATACAGGGTTTGCGACAATTGTTTTATCCCTTCCTCATAAGGTGTGGGTTTAAAATTAAATGCCTTTTCAAATTTTGAGGAGTCGAAATTATAATCGTGGTCATATTGATAATACATTTCTACGGTATCTGCTATTGCTTTTTTAAAGAGGCCGAGCAGGTCCAGCATCAATTTATTTACAGACATATATTTAGGTGCTGTTTCATAAATATGAGCAGCTATCTCTATCAGTTGTTTACCTTGTAATGGAGCTGCGGTAGGCATATGCCAGATCTGGTTATCCGTTTCGGGTGTCTTGCCTAATAAGTATAAGCCTTTGCCTGCATCTGGAATATAAATGAAATTGTGCAATGTGCCTGAATTCCCAATCCAGGTGGCTTTTTGGCTTTTAGCGTATTTTTCAAGTACCATTGTATCAAAAAAGCTGTTTTTGGTTTCTGTTCCATAAAAATCGGGTGCCCTGGCTATGCTGGCTTTGATGTTTCCTGCCTTAACCTGGTCCATGAGCTGGGTAGCTATTTTTGCTCTTACTTCACCTTTTATACTGCAAGGCTGATAAGGGGTGTTTTCTGTCATGGGTCCTGCTACAAGGCCATACATATAAACATTATCAAAGAATATCAATCTGGCGCCGGTTTGTTTGGCAACATTGATCACATTTTGAATGATGACCGGCCATTGCTGCTTCCATACTGCTGCATCATAAACCAATCCGGCACAGAGATAAATGACAGTTGAACCCATTGATGCTGCTAAAATTTCATTGTAATTTAGCAGATCTGCTTGTCTCCAGCTCACGTTGTTATTTTTTATCTGTCCTGGTCTTCTGCTCACCAGGCGTACTGTTTCGTTATTGCTGATCAGTTCTGCGGTTAATGCATTTCCAACCGTTCCTCCGGCTCCTAGTATAGTGTGCATATTCTTTGATTTTGTGTATCCAAAGATATCAGGTCTTTTTGCCTCAAAACGTTAACAAAAGATAAGAATTTGAGAATGGGGATTAATGAATATGCAGTATACGTTTTTTTATTCTTGAAAGTGAAACAGGGGTGATACCCAAAAAATTGGCGATATAATGCTGCGGAATACGCTGAAAAATTTCTCCGCTTGTCTCTATCATTTTAAGATAACGCTCTTCTGGTGTCTGGGTGATAAAGGAGGTCATTCTGTCTTCATAACAGATTAATACGTACTCTGCTAATAGTCTTCCAAAGCGTTCCATTTTGTAAGCAAGCAGTGGGGTGCTGAGCATTTTCTGCATCTGCTGATACGAAATTAATATGAGGGTTGTATCTTCCAGTGCCTGTACGTAATTGCAGGCTGGCTGCCTTGTCAGATAACTTTTTAAGGAGCTGGTGAATTCGTTTTCAAAGCTGAAATAACCTGTAACTTCTTCTCCATCTTTAAGGTGATAATGCCGCATAGAGCCACTCACAATAAATCCCATATCACTGCAAACTTTACCTTCTTTAACAAAATGTTCTTTCTTTTTTAAGGTAGAAAAACTCAGATAGCTGATAAAAAGGTCCCATTCATCTTCATTGAAGATCACATATTTTTCTAATGCTTTTCGAAATTGATTTAGCGGAAGCAGGATGTCCATATTTTTTCTTTCTCTAATATACATTGTTATCTGCAAACTTAGTTTTTACTGTAGCTCATCTGTTAAAAGAAATGAACAGATCGTGAATGAATGAACATCTGGTATGTTAATTTAACTTTAATTTTTGGTTAATAAGTATGTTTGATGAAATAGGGTTCGTAAAAGGAAGCTGTTTTTATGATTTGGTTAATTTGTTCTTTTTTTATTGTTTTGAAAATGTTATATTCAATTATATTAATTATCTCTCTTCATGAAAACTCCTCTAATAATTGGAATTACTCCGTTTGAAAAGCCAGACGTGAAAATGTGGTCAGTTATGATCATGCATTGGCGAAAGACTGTTTCGGTATAGGAAATAGATGAATTATCCTTAATATTACGTATGATTAGAAATAGCTTTGCCGTTTTAGTTTTAATACTGCTCATTCACTGTACTGAAAAAGTAGAGGGGCAGGTTTCTGCAATTGATATACAGCATTATACGTTTAATGTCAGGCTGAACGATCAGAACAACAAAATCAGCGGTAAGGCAGAAGTAGCTGTTAAATTTCTGAGGACTTCGGAGCAGTTTCAGCTAAATCTGGTGAGAAAAAATACTGTTGGAAAAGGCATGACCGTGTTATCAATTAAGGAGGGGCTGCGGTCTGTATCTTTTTCGCAGGATAGTACCCATATCAATATATTGACCAGGGTGAAGGTGAATACAGTGCATCATTATATCATCAATTATGAAGGTATACCTGCCGATGGGTTGATTATCTCTACTAATAAATACGGGAAACGTACTTTTTTTGGTGATAACTGGCCAAACAGGGCGCAAAACTGGCTGCCATGCAATGATCATCCATCAGACAAGGCCTCAGTTGATTTTATAGTTACTGCCCCGGATCATTATCAGGTGGTAGCAAACGGGCTAAAAGTAGAAGAAAAACAATTAGGCGGTCACCTTAAGTTAACACACTGGCATGAAGCTGTTGACCTCCCTACAAAAGTAATCGTGATCGGGGTAGCTGATTTTGCTGTTGCACAATCGGGAACAGTTGGTGGTGTGCCCGTATATAGTTATGTATATCCCGAAAATAAAGAACAGGGGTTTAAAGATTACGCACTGGCAGATAAGATCCTGCCTTTTTATAATAAGAATATCGGTCCCTTCCCTTATAAAAAATTGGCCAATGTGCAGTCTACAACCATGTTTGGTGGTATGGAAAATGCCAGCGCCATCTTTTACTTTGAAAAATCTGTAGGTGATAAAGGTATAGAATCACTCATTGCGCACGAGATTGCACATCAGTGGTTTGGAGATGGCGTTACAGAAATAGGATGGCAGCATTTATGGCTAAGCGAGGGGTTTGCTACCTATATGACTGATTGTTATCTGGAGCATACTTATGGGGCAGATTCATTGAAACACCTGATGGTGCAGCAGCGTAAAAAGGTATTTGGATTTGAAAGCAAACGCCTGACGCCTGTAATAGATACTGCTGTGACCGGTAATTATATGCAGTTACTTAATGCCAATAGTTATGAAAAAGGGGCCTGGGTATTACATATGCTGCGCCGAAAAATTGGCGATACTGCTTTTTGGGAAGGTATCCATCATTATTTTACTCAATATAGTGGCCTTAATGCCAGTACTGATAACCTTAAACAGGTTATGGAACAAGCCAGCAAGCAAAACCTCGGGCAGTTCTTTAACCAGTGGCTGCGTACAGCAGGTCACCCTAAATTAGGCATCAGCTGGAAGTATGATGAGGTGAAGAAAACATTTGATATGCAGGTGGAGCAAGAGCAGCTTGGTTTATACAATTTCCCCCTGGAATACCGCGTTAATGGTAAAGTATATACTGTAGTTGTTACAAACAAGATAACGACCCTGCGATTACCTTTGACTGTAGAGCCTGCAGCTGTTGATCTTGATCCTGACGTTAATTTATTAGCGGAGTTTGAAATTAACCGGTAAAAGGCAAGGCAGTGTATCCATATTAAATCTTTATCATGAAATTACCTATTTTGTTATCTGTAATCAGCCTCACCGGCTTATTTGCTTCCTGCAGCCAAAAAGCAGAAACTCCAAGGCCTGACCATATTATTGTAATCATGGAAGAAAACCATGGTTATGATGAATTAATAGGTTCTTCCAATGCTCCTTTTATCAACAAGCTGGCTAATGAAAGTGCAATATTTACAGATGCCCACGGGGTAACGCACCCTAGTCAGCCAAATTATCTCGCCCTTTTTTCTGGCAGTACCCAAGGGGTAACAGGAGATGATTGCCTGGATAAAGTTTCCCCTTACCATACACCTAATTTAGGTGCTTCCCTGATTAAGAAAGGATTTACATTTAAAGGGTACGGGCAAACTATGCCTTCGGCAGGATATATGGGTTGTGAGTATACAAAGAGCAGCTTAACAGACCTATTTCTATATGCCCGTAAACATGCGCCATGGGTAAACTGGATTGGAAAAGGTGAAAACAATATAGATGCATCACTGAGCTTGCCTATGACAGCTTTTCCTAAAGATTTCAGTAAACTGCCAACAGTTTCTTTTGTGATTCCAGATATGGATTATGATATGCATAATATAGGAAAACCGGGAGATGCAGCAGCTATTCAAAGAGGCGATCAATGGTTAAAAGACAATTTGGAAGCTTATGTGAAATGGGCTAAAACCCACAATAGCTTGTTAATCGTTACTTTTGATGAGGATGATTTTAAGCCCATTAATCATATCCCTACAATTTTTGCAGGAGCAAATATTAAGATTGGCCAGTACGATCAGAAGATCAATCATTATCATGTTTTACACACGATAGAAGCCATGTACGGTCTTCCTGTTGAAGATGATACCAAAGCGGAAACGATAACAGGCATCTGGAAAAAATAACGAAAAACTTATAGTTGTTAAAAGGACCGTATCATTATTAAGGTACGGTTCTTTTTGTTTGGTGAAATAAAAGGCTTTAGCTACATTAGTGAATTAATTTATTTGAAACTAAGCGTTTTAAGCTTGAAATAATTTTCTAACCTTATATAGATTTGTAACAATGAAAGCCAATTCTTCAAAATTGCTTAAATATAAATTGCTTTTTGCTGCATTAATCATAACCTGTACCGTGGCTGAGGCTAAGGTGAAATTACCTGCTGTGTTTGGCGACAATATGGTTTTACAGCAGCAGACCAGTGCTGCCTTCTGGGGTACAGCGAATGCTGGCAAGCCTGTAACGATCGTCACCAGCTGGAATAAAAAGATCTACACGGGAAAAGCAGCTGTTGATGGTAAATGGAAAATAATGGTTTCCACTCCTTCTTATGGCGGTCCATATACCATTGATATTTCTGATGGGGAAACTACAACGCTGAATAATGTACTGATTGGTGAGGTATGGTTATGCTCGGGACAGTCCAATATGGAAATGCCACTGGCCGGCTGGGGGCAGATTAAAGATTTTCAGAAAGAAATAGCGAATGCTGATTATCCAAATATAAGATTATTGCAGGCCATACATGTAGCCAGTAATGCACCATTAAACGATGCGGAGGTGAGCAGCGGAGGATGGCAGTCCTGCAGTCCGCAAAGCGTAGCTGAATTCTCCTCTGTTGCCTATTTTTTTGCCAGGGAGATCTATAAAAAGAAAGGAATTCCTATTGGTTTAATCCATACTTCCTGGGGAGGAACCATCGCAGAAGCATGGACCAGTGGAACTACATTAAAGGAAATGCCTGACTTTGCAAAAGCAGCAGCTTTGATTGAAAATACTGATCAGACAAAAAGTACAGCGAATTTTAAACAACAAATGGATTTATGGCAAAAGACAGTACTGTTAAAGGATAGCGGATATCAGCAGGGAAACCCGCTGTGGGTAGCCAGTTCTTTTGATGCTTCATCGTGGAAAAGTATGATGCTGCCTGCTTTGTTTGATCAGGTTGTTTTGCCTGGTTTTGATGGCGTAGTTTGGTTCCGTAAAAAAGTTGTTATTCCGGCATCCTGGGCGGGTAAAGAGCTTAAAGTAAATCTCGGTACCATTGACGATGACGATATCACTTATTTTGACGGGGAAAAGATTGGCAGCTCTCAGGGGTATCAATCCTCCCGGTCGTATGTAATTCCTGCAAATAAAGTAAAGGCGGGAGAATTTGTATTGAGCGTAAGGGTTTTTGATTTAACCGGCGGCGGCGGGATATATGGCAATAAAGGCATATTATCTGTAAAATCTGCCAATGGTGAAAGTATTTCCCTGGATGGAGAATGGCAATATAAGGTGGGTTTAAACCTAAAGAACTTTCCACCTGTACCTGTAGCAGCGGAAGGGCCAAACAGACCTGCTGTATTATTTAATGCCATGATTAATCCTTTTATTCCTTATGCAATAAAAGGAGTGATCTGGTATCAGGGGGAAAGTAATGCCGATAGGGCACATCAGTACCGGGAGCTTTTTCCTGCAATGATCAACGACTGGAGAAAGAAATGGAAGATTGGTGATTTCCCGTTTTATTTTGTACAGCTGGCCAATTATATGAAGGCAGATGAACAGCCTAAGGCTTCGGCATGGGCAGAATTGAGAGATGCCCAGCTAAGTACCCTTTCTTTACCAAATACAGGGATGTCTGTAACAATTGATATTGGTGACGGAGAGAATATTCACCCCAAGAATAAGCAGGAAGTAGGCAGGAGATTAGCCCTGATCGCTCTGGCAAAAACTTATGGTGATCAAATTGTTTATTCTGGTCCTTCGCTGATATCTCATCAGATAAAGGGAAGCACAATGAGTTTGGATTTTAAATTTACAGATGGTGGCCTGGTTGCTAAAGATGGTGCCTCTTTAACCGGATTTTCTATCGCTGGTGAAGATCAGCAATTCCATTGGGCCAAAGCTGTTGTTCAGGGTAACCATATTATCGTAAGCAGTACAGAGGTTACAGCTCCTGTTGCAGTAAGATATGCCTGGGGTAATAATCCTGTTTGTAACTTATATAATGGGGCAGGGCTTCCGGCTTCGCCATTCCGTACCGATGATTGGCAGGATAGTACTTTTGGTAAGCGTTAAGAGCTGGAGTGGACCATGTTATAGATCTGTTGCATGTATTCGGCTTCTACCAATGCGGAGAAGAAGTTAAACCAGTCTTCCCTGTTAAACACTAAACTAATGTCCGGATGCGGTGTTGCCAGTACAACGATCTCCTGCCCATCCGGAGCGTATTCAAAGTAATCGTCGAAATTGAGTTCTTTGGTGATTTCAACGAAAGAATGAAACTGCTCAAAGCCAAAGCTAATTAAAACAGCTTTGTTCCAGATGTTAACCATTTTGCAGTTGGTACATTGGGTGACACATATATTTCCTTTTCGGGCAATTACAGTTGGTTTACACATGCTTTTTTATTTAAATTCTATCTGTAGACGAGTTTTACAGCCGAGAAACTCTATTTACAAATATCATATTATTTAGAATAGTTCCAAATAGATTACTGATATATTTTATAATTTATGCGCTGTGATAAAATCTCCTTATCCGGTATTATGAAATAGCAGTTCTTTGTTGTCTGCATCCGGAAGTTTTCTTCATTTATTTGTTTTTTATGTTTACAGTATAAACGTGTTGTAAATTATGTTGTCTCAGGGATGCAAATTGATTATTTTAATATTTTAAATAATCAATTGGATTAACATTGTTCTGTCAGATTAATGTTCATGACAATTCGTTAAAATTTCCGCGCATTATATTCTATAGATTGTCCAATGTCATGTAATAGATGACTGCTGGTTCATTGGTTTGAGCGGGTACTGGAAATTATATAAAATATGGTAAACCCTTTTCTTTTACTGGATGGAGCAGTGGCGGCTACAGCAACATCCGAAAAAATCATGCCGGCACCAGGCATACTGATTACGCTGGTACTGTTACTCATTCCGATTTTAGTGCTGGTTGTACTTTTGCTGGTAAAGGCTAAAAATCTGATTAGAAATCTGGCGGTTATCAGAGCTAAAGCTTCTTCTTTGCGGCAAACCGACTGGCCAAATAAAGAAAATGCTTTGCTGACCAATGTAGATGAAGAAAGCAGTGCCGCTTTTGTAGCTACCAAAAGAAAGGCGGTCATTAAGCCTAAGATTGATCCTGCTTTAACCAGTCTGATTTTATGGTTTTTGATCAGTGCAACATTCTGGCTTGTTTTCGGGGCCACGATCGGAGAGTACCTGGGTATTAAATTTGTTTCGCCCGATGTGGATCATTATTCATGGCTAAGTTTTGGCCGGTTAAGGCCTGTGCATACCAATGCTGTATTTTGGGGCTGGTCGTCATTGGCTATGCTGGGCCTTGGTTATTATGTTGTTCCGCATGTTGGCAATGTTCAGATTGCGAGTGTAACTGCGGGGTGGTGGACATTATGGCTTATTAACAGCTCCGTTTTGCTGGGCACTGTTGCATTGATGGCCGGGGTAAACAATGGGGGCGGAGAATTCAGGGAGTATATATGGCCTATACAGCTCCTTCTGGCTGCAGGCCTCGTGATCACGCTGTTAAACTTCCTCAAAACAGTAGCCATTCGCACAACTAAGGAGATTTATATTTCTAATTGGTATATCATTTCTGCGGTAATGTTTGTCATTGTAATTACGCTTGTTGCTTACATTCCTATCTGGCAAAATGGATTGGGAGAGACCATTGTGCAGGCTTATTACATGCATCAGGCAGTGGGAATGTGGTTTATGTTATTTACACTGGGGCTGGTCTATTATTTTTTGCCCCAGCAATTAAATAAACCAATTTATTCTTATAGCCTCAGTATTCTTGCTTTTTGGTCGCAGACTTTCTTTTATACTACAATCGGAGCGCACCATTTTGAGTTTAGTTCTATTCCATGGGCATTACAAACCGTAGCTATCATCGGCAGCGTGGGTATGGTTATTCCTGTAGTGGCAGGTACCACAAATTTCCTGATGACTTTTAAAGGATCATGGAACAAGGTAGCCAATAGTTATACGCTTCCATTTTTTCTAATTGGCGTGTTATTTTATTTTACAGGCTCTCTTCAAGGCACTGCAGAGGCTTTTCGTTACACCAATCTAATGTGGCATTTTACAGATTTTACGGTAGCGCATTCCCACCTTACGATGTACGGCATTATTGCATTTTTTATGTGGGGCTGTATTTATTCCCTGGTACCCCGTTTAACTGGTAAAGAGCCCTCTCAATTAAGTGTAGGTCTTCATTTTTGGACAGCTTTTATTGGCTTGCTGTTTTATACCATTCCGCTAATGATAGGCGGTACCCTGAGAGGGAGTATGTGGATGGAAGGGAAACCCTTTATTGACAGTGTAGTGATGATGGCTCCGTTTTGGTTATGGCGGGCAATCGGAGGATCGCTTATGTGGGTAGGGCATTTGGTTTTTGCTTATAATTTATATGATATGATAGATGGCAGGAATGCTGAGGTTGAACTTTAAAGAAAAGAAATATGGACTATTTTAATAACCACAGCCGCTTGTTCTTAACGGCATTAGGGCTCTTTTTGTCATTGACTATTTTAGTGGCAATTATTCCTGCCTTAACCAATCAGAATAACAACGCGCTTTTACCAGGATATGTGCTGCCTTCTGATGATGAAAAGGCAGGAAAGGCACTTTTTATTTCAAATGGATGTGTTGGCTGCCACACACAGCAGGTAAGAGACGTGGCAATGGATCAGCAATGGGGTTCCCGTCCGGGGATTCCTGCCGATTATGCCGGCGACCAGCGGCAAGATATCTGGAGAAATACAGCTACCCTGATGGGTACGGAGCGTACTGGGCCTGACCTGACTAATATTGGAAACAGGCAGCCGGGTGCAGACTGGAACCTCCTGCATTTATATCAGCCAAGGGCTGTAAACAAACAATCTATCATGCCGGCTTATCCCTGGCTCTTTGAACAAAAGGAGAAAGTATCATTAGGAGATGTAGCAGTGAATGTGCCCTCTCCGTATATTCCGGCTGGGGGCGGGAAAATAATTGTAGCACGAAAAGAAGCGATGCAGCTGCTGGCTTATTTGCAAAGCCTTAAACAAATTTCATTGAATTTTGATACCACTCAGATAGCGAGGTTTCTGTATAACAAAACCGGACAGCTGGCGAAGAATGCGGTTAAAGATCCTGATGCCATGGGTTTGGGGATTTTTCAAACAAATTGTATGTCGTGCCACCAGGCAGATGGACAAGGCTTAAAAGGTGCATTCCCCCCGCTAAAGGGCAGTCCTGTAGTCCTGGATGATAACCCTGAAAAGATGATCACAATTATTATGAAGGGCTATAGCGGGAGACCTGGGTTTGGAGTAATGCCGCCTGTAGGTACCAATGCAAATTTTACCGCAGATCAGATTTCTGCACTGATCAATCATGAAAGGAATAGCTGGGGGAATAAAGGCAGGAAGATTCCTGTGGCAGAAGTTCAGAAGATCTTAGATCTAATAAAAACAAGTAAATAGCTGAATATGAAAAATATATCGATGATTTTTGTTGCAATGCTGGTGAGCAGGGGATCTTTTGCCTGTGAGTTATGTCAGAAAGGACAATCTAAATTTGTAAGAGCTGTTAGCAGCCATGGGCAGGGACCTGATAGTAACTGGGATTATTTATTTGTTGCCGGGACTGCATTAATTGTGCTGCTCACCCTATTTTATAGTATAAAATACTTGATCAGCCCCAAAGAAGGAGATGTGGAGCATATTAAAAGTTTAGTGATTGACTAATGGGTATGGAGGAGAAAAGTTCAGTTGCCATCTTTATCGATGATGAAGAGCAACCCATTGGTATATTTAGTTCGCCGGTAAACTTTGAACTGGACACCAGAAAACTTGCTGATGGAGAGCATGTGCTGCGGGTAGTAAGTAAGGATCCTTCGGGCAAAGAGGGATTGAGGAAGATTCCTTTTAGCGTAAAGAACGGTCCGAATATTTCTATAGATGGAATAAAGGAGCATGAAACGGTAGATGGTATTATTCCCCTGATGATCAGTGCTTATGGTAAGGGTGATCCAAAGTTATTTCTGATCAGTGGAAGTGAAACGCCACGAGGGGTTCCAAGCTGGTTATGGATGTTGTATCTGCTATTTATTGGATGGGCACTGTATTATGTAATTACGCAATGGTTTCCGGTAGGATGATCAGTTAAATCAGGCTGAAAGCAGAGGATGTCCTTTTCGAACATCCTCAACGCTATCTATTGTGCATCGTAAATAACTACCCTGTCAAACAAACCACGGAATTCTTCCAGGAAAGCTTGATGTAGTTCATGTACCTGATAAACATCATGTCCGGCCATGTCTTCAAAAAATATTACCAATGAAAAAGTGTAGGTGGTATCTACTACTGCACGTTCAATGGGTGCCGGAGTACCTACATGAAAAGCAGTAACGCTTTCAATTTTTTCCAGTGTCTGCAAACTTTTCTTGAAAGCAATTTTTTGATCTTCGGTAGTATCAGTTTTTAACCAAAATAAAACGTGATGTGATATCATATTATATGTGTTTTTTTTGCAAATTTAGCTATTAAAACAATAACCAAATGATAAACCTTGGTCTCCTGCTTACTAACCAATATAGATTATTGAGCGCAGCAGCTATTTTAGATGTTTTTAAAACCGTCAATAACTTGTTTCTTGAGCGGGAAGAGACTGCCCCTTTTCAGATCAGCCTTGTTTATAATGATGATAACTTTAATCACCAGCTGGTTTTCCCTGGCTATCTGCTGCAATCTATTCATCACTCTGCTGTTCTGGATTTGGTATTGATCCCTGCTTTTGCCAGTAATCATCTGGAAGAGTCTCTTCAAAAAAATCATGAGGAGATAGAGTGGTTAAAGAGGCAATATGAGGGCGGGGCAGCTCTGGCGAGTTTTTGTACCGGCGCCTTTTTACTGGGGGCAGCGGGCTTGCTGGATGATAAAATTGCAACTACCCATGTTGATGCCAGCGACGCACTTGCCCGTTTTTTTCCAAAGGTAAAAGTTGAGGCTGAAAAGACTGTTACACAGGACGGGCGGTTATTTACCAGTGGCGGGGCTACTTCCAGTTTTCATTTAATGCTTTTTCTTATTCAGCAGTATTGCGGAAAAGAAGTAACCATTAAAATAGCGAAATTTTTTGCCATAGATATGGACAGACGTACACAATCTTATTTTAATACTTTTCAAATTTCCCGTCATCATCATGATGAGCTGGTAGCAATGGCGCAGCTGAAAATAGAAAATGCTTATCATAATACCGGCACCATCGAGGAAATGATAAAAGATATTCCTGCCAGCCGAAGAAATATTGCCCGCAGATTTAAACAGGTAACGGGAATCACGCCAATAGCATATTTGCAGCAAATACGAATTGAAGCAGCGAAAAAATTGCTGGAACAGACCGCCGAGCAAATGACAGAGGTTATCTTTAAAACAGGTTATAGTGACCCCAAAGCATTCAGGAAAGTTTTTAGAAAGACAGTGGGAATGACACCAACAGAATATCGGGATAAATTCTACGTTGGGGGATAAGATGCAGCATCAATTATGGAATGGAATAACAATATAGTGATCGCCCATAGGGGAGCGTGGAAAAAAAACAATTTTCCGCAGAATTCTATTGCGTCTCTTAGAGAAGCATTCACGTTAAAGTGTTATGGTGCCGAGTTTGATGTACATTTTACCAAAGATCGTGTCATTGTAGTTAATCATGATGATGACTTTAAAGGAATGACAATTGCTGATTCTACTTATGCGGAGTTGTGCAGGAAATTGCACACCAATGGGGAATATATTCCTACTCTGGAAAGCTATCTTAAAGAAGGAATGAAGCAAAATAACATGAAACTTATTCTGGAGATAAAAATGGGACGGACACCAAAGAAAACTTTGGCCCTGACAGATGCCGTAGTAAAAATGGTTAAAAGTTTAAATGCTGATGCCTGGGTAGAGTATATAAGTTTTAGCTACGCTGCCTTGCAAAGGATATTACAATTAGATCCTGCTTCGAAAACTGCTTTTCTTGCTGAACCCGGAGAAGAGGTTTCTCTTGAAAAACTAAAAGAGGATGGTATTTTACAGGCAGATTATCATTACACGATCTATAAAGAGGGCGGGTGGTTTAAAAAGGCTGATGCGCCTGGAATAACGATTAATGCCTGGACGGTAAATGAGGAGAAGGATATGAGATGGTTAATTGCTGAAAATGCTGATTTTATCACCACTAATGAACCTGAACTGCTTTTCGATGTCATAAATAGCACATGCTCTTTTTAAAGGCATGATTGTATCACGATCTTTTTACTGTAAATAATTTTAAAATGTTGTTGCGAGAGCTGTAATTTTTTATCTTGCTGGAAAGAATATGCAATTAAATCGCCGGATTGAAACCAAACACGCTAATGATTAATATAATGAAGAAAAATACACAATCATTCCTGATCACCTGCCTGATCGTATTTAGTTGTTCGGCAATAGCGCAGGTTAAAGATATTAAGGTATCCAGTCCAGATCATTCTATACTTTTTTCGCTTTCCATTCAGGCCAGACAACCTAAATATGTTATTTCCAGAAATGGGAAACAGGTTATAACTCCTTCCGGATTGGGGCTGGTTGTCAATGAAAAGCAAGTTGGAGCGGGAGATTCTTTTGCTCTGCTTAAGAGAAACAGTGTAAATGAAATTTACAAAACCAGAGGAGTGCACAGCGTTGCGGTGAATCAATACAATGCCATTCGTTTTAAAGTGAATGGCACTAATCCTTATGAGATAGAGGTGAAAGTTTTTAATGATGGTGTTGCATTTCGTTATATTTTACCTCATAAAGGCAGTGGTGTGATCAATGCCGATCTTACTTCTTTTGCTATTCCATCAGGGAGTACTGTTTGGAGCCAGGGAGATATCAATAGTTATGAGGGGAAATATCAGGAACAAAAAATAGAAGCGGTAAACAAAGGACAGCTTGCTGGTCCCCCTTTAACTATTCGGCTTGCCGGAGCCGGAGGATATGCTGCTATTACGGAAAGTGGCCTTACCGATTTTGCAGGAATGTCTTTAATTGCGGCTGGTAATCTTATTTATAAAGCTAATCTAACCGGTGTTACCCATAAAAACGGACTGATAGAGACTCCATGGCGAGTGATATTAATTGGGGCTAATTTAAACACATTGGTTAACAGTGATATCATTACGAATGTTTCTCCGAAGCCAGATGTTACTTTATTTCCTAAGGGATATGCCACTGATTGGATTAAACCAGGTAAAAGTGTATGGTCGTGGCTTGCAGGTAATGGAGACGTAACTTTTGAGAACATGGAACGGTTTTCTGACTGGGCTGCAGAACTGGGTTTTGATTATAACCTGGTTGATGAAGGCTGGGCAAAATGGCATGGAGAGGGGAAAGATAAATGGGCAATGATGAAAGAACTGGTTGATTACTCGAATAAAAAAGGAGTTAAAATTTGGGCCTGGAAAGCCTATCCTGATAGAGAAGGTGACCCTGGAATTAAAAATGCGGCAGCTAGAATTGCCTTTTTTAAAAAATGTGCAGCAATAGGAATTACCGGATTGAAAATAGATTTTTTTGATACTGAATCGCAGGAGGTTATAGATTTTTATCAGGCAGCTTTAAAAGATGCAGCATCACTTCATTTGATGCTTGATTTTCATGGCGCAAACAAACCTGCAGGTCAAAGCAGGACATGGCCTAATGAAATGAGTCGAGAGGGGATAAGAGGTTTGGAGAATGAAAATGCGAACTGGCCTAAGCACAATACTACTTTGATCTTTACCCGGTATCTTGCCGGTCACGGTGACTATACGCCCTTGAACTTTAAAGATATTGCTAAAGGCACTACATTAGCTCATCAGGTGGCTACTGTTGCCGCATTCACTTCGCCATTTATGTGTTTAGGAGCAGATCCTGAAGTACTCTTAAAAAGTTCTGTTAAAACTATGGTTAAGCAGATTCCGGTGGTATGGGATGAAACGATCATTCTCCCTCAAAGCAAAATTGGTGAATTGGCGGTAATGGCCAGAAGGACCGGGAATATCTGGTTTTTGGTTGTACTTAATGGTGGAAGCGCCAAAACACTGACCTTAAATGCGGGATTTTTAGGAATGGGGAATTATTATGGCGACCTGCTTCAGGACGATGAAACTGATCCTTCAAAGGCATGGATAAAGGCATTGAGTTTTAGCAAGAGCAGTAATATTACTTTAACGCTATCTGCCGGGGGTGGTTTTATTGGTCGGTTTTATAAATAAGGTTTTATAATTAAAAACTATGAATTTTAATAAGTTTTTGGGGTATCTGTTATGTTTTACCATCTGCCTGGAATGCTATAGTGTGCAGGCTCAAAATAGCAAAGTCCAATTTAAAGTGATTGCTTTTTATACTGCCAAAGAGGACCAGGCACATATTAGTTATGTACATGAAGCTAATAAATGGTTTCCAAAGATGGGGCTTAAATATAATTTTAGTTATGATTCTACGGCTAACTGGAAAAATATGAATGCAGAATTCCTTTCACATTACCAGGTGGTGCTTTTTTTGGATACGCGAATCGAAGATCCCGGACAGCGGCTGGCATTTCAGACCTACATGGAGAATGGGGGAGGGTGGATAGGCTTTCATTTTGCAGCATTTGCTTTAACACCGTCTGATTATCCTCAGAACTGGGATTGGTATCATAATGAATTTCTGGGATCGGGAAGTTATGTTAGTAATACCTGGAAACCAACAGCGGCAATACTAAAAGTGGAAAACAAGATGCATCCCACAACCAGGCACTTACCTGTAACTTTTACATCTGCACCCAACGAATGGTATAGATGGTCTAATGACCTTCGTAAGAATCCTGATATCAAAATATTATTGGCTATAGACTCGTCTAGTTTCCCTTTAGGAACAGGGCCTAAGCAAAATGAGATTTGGCATAGTGGTTATTACCCGGTGGCCTGGACAAACAAAAAATACAAGATGGTATATATGAACATGGGACATAATGATATAGATTATTCAAATCACCGTGTTAAAGATATATCTTCTACTTTTCAAAGTGAGAGCCAGGATGAATTTATGATCAATTCATTATTCTATGTAGCAGGGGTCTTACAAAAAAAATGAGCATATGTGAATATGCCCATAATAGTTTAAGTCTACACAGAATCATT
>Ga0233344_1000045_pt1 | contig 23358 bp, 16 predicted proteins | sample GEONDECOMP281_FD_180697 | JGI IMG/M metagenome (GOLD analysis project Ga0233344, IMG submission 180697) | Leaf litter microbial communities from Shasta-Trinity National Forest, California, United States - GEON-DECOMP-281 | ecosystem: Environmental > Terrestrial > Plant litter > Unclassified...
ATATAGTTTTCCCCTTTAGGTACATCTAATGCCCGGCCATGTGCATAGTTAACATCAACATCAAAATATAAAGAGGAAAGCGGCTGGTAACGCGCAGAAACGTCAATCCCTACACGCTGGGTACGGCCGCTAAAATCTACGGTACCCCCATCTCCTGCATACACATATTCTTTTTGCAGGTAGCTATACCATAAAGCGGCATTAATGATCAGGTCTTTAGCAGGCTTAAATACAGTTCCCAGATCTGCCCCATAAATAGCAGGTAACCGCTGTAACCCTTGTTCTGCCACTACTACCCTGGTATCATTGGAATGGAATCCTTTACCCAGCGACAAGTAAAACTGTGTTTTACCTGAAGCCTGGTAATAAAAATTAAGCTTAGGACTAATGATATTGTTATGTGCTTTATAAATACCAACCCCATTTAAGGTAGTGTCGCCAGCCAACTTGTTGTTGTACTGATAAAAAAACTGATCAAATCTTAAACCTGCGTTGATCGTAAACTGCTCACTAAATCTAAAGGTCTCACTGATATAAGCACCAGCACTCAGCTCTGTGATATCACCCAGTTTAATAGGGTTAATTAAGGTATATCGGTTAATGGTGTGAGATAATTCTGAATTGGTGGTTTCATCCAGCCGTGCATTAAGTCCTGCATCAGTAGTTATTTTTACATTCCCTAAATATCCTTCATGCTGATAACTGCCTTTATAACCATATAAATTCCGGGATTCCCTTTGTCTTATTTCATCCCCATTTAAGGTGTCAATCAGGAAGAAAGTAAAGTTGGTATGCAGATCAAACTTATACCTGCTATAGTACAGCTGATTTTTAATCAGATCATGATTGCCCAGCGTGGTTAGTAATTGTGCATTTACATTGGTACGGGAAGTTACGCCACCTTCATTGGGATCAAGGGCACCATAAAATGGAATGATACCTTCGTTTACTGCATATTGAGGTATCTGACCTGATGCGCTCCATTGACTATATAAGGTGGAAGCAGATACTGTAAGCCAGTTGTTTTCTGATATTTGCCCATGGTATTTGGTGAAAAAATCAAAGCGCTTAAAATGCTGAGGATTATCAAAGTAACTATTACTGTAACGATATTCTGATGCCGCATACCAGGATTGATGGTTTGCTTTTGCTTTATCACTCAGCAGGTTAAACATTCCTAAGATCCGGTAAGTATCAAATTGACCTGCTTCTACTTTTACGGTATTGTTACTGATAGCATTTGCGGTATGAAAGTCTACAAAACCCGTAGTCGCAAAATCACCTTTCTCAGCATCATATGGCCCCTTTTTGTAGGTTGTTCCTTCAATAGTTTCTGGAATGATAAAGTGGCTGTCGGCATATCCCTGTCCATGGGCATGAGAAACCAGGTTAATGGGCATCCCATCAACATTTAAGCTGATATCAGTACCATGATCATTATCAAATCCGCGCAAAAAGATCTGCTCCGCTTTCCCTCCTCCCTGATGCTGACCGATAAACAACCCCGGTACAATACGCAATACCTCTTGTGAATTAGACACATCTCTCATCTTGATATCCGATTCGCTGATCGTTTTATAAGGGTTAGTAGAATTGCCGGAGATCACAACATCAGACAATTGAGTTTGCTGCTGACTTACTTGAATGGCTTGTCCGGTTTTTAAATCGCTGTAAGCAATCACTTTCTTTTGATACCCTACGCCTGATATGGAAATAGTTTTAACCTGTTCCTTTACATTTTTAAAGAAGAAATGCCCGCTTTCATCGGTGATATCCGTGCGGTTACCCGGATATAAGATAACTGTGATGCCATTGGCAGGCAAATTTGTAATCTCATCAGTCACTTTACCAGAAATATTTCTTTGCTGTGCAAATAAGGAAGAAGTAACTAAAAGGAAGATGAAAAGGGGTAACAAATATTTCATATACTATATTTCACAATTAAAAGACGCTGTGGTAATCTAATGCGATATGAAAAGAAAGGAATATAAAAATAAGGTATACCACAAATCATTGGGATGGTATCCATGTTATCTGTAAACCTGACCTGAGCTTCAAACCGCGAAAGCATTGTCAATTAGTAAAGGCAGGTCTCCTGACTTGTAACTCTTTTGCTCCCTTCCCATTTATAAAAACAGTGGATATTTTAGCAAAATTCTTTTCGTTACTTACAGTTGCGCGACAGTCCATGATTTACACATGGTTCCCTATTGTTCTGCAGTTGCAGAACCCTTACTGGCTGATAAAAAAAAATAAAGAACGGAAATGGATTATTTAGATTATTATCCTCAATAATTCGATGCGAATGTACAACTAAATTTTAGCTCAGCAACATCTATTAAAGTTTAGAAATATTCTTATGTGAGATATTTTTTATAAACACTATGTTAAACTAAAAAACACAATATTTTAAGCTTGTTATTCAAATGTATTTAGAAACCCTAAAGGCTCTTAAATGCCTCTGTTTCCATGATAGAATGAGAATAATCTACTGTAGAAGACAGTTCACCGATATCTACCACTTCGAAATTCCTCACTTCTACTGCGTCATTGTATTCCGGGCTAGTATTGATAATTATTCCGCCAAGAAGAAAAATACGGTCGCAATTAAACTCCAATTTAGACATCTCCACTAAACGTTTGATCCTTTTATGGATCTCTTCATAGATCACTTCAGTAATTTCCTGCTGCGGAGATGAGGCAGAAAGTATACGTTCTTTGTATGGAAAAATGGTATGATCCAACATTAACTGCTGATTATCCAGCTCTAGATTAACAGGATTATCGCCATCCTTTTCCTGCAACCGCTGCAGGGAGAGCATTAAAGCGCCGCAGCTATTGGTTAAATGCTGTTGTCCGGGCCTGCGCATTTTACCCAGTTCTCCATCGTCGGTAATTCCAATATGCGGTCCGTAAAAGATAAAAGCTTCTCCGCTATCCGGAACATGATGTGCAAAAGCTACCATCCCTGTAAAACCAGCATAAGGTAAACCTCCAAGACCACCCATAGTAAATGGACGGGTGAGCACTTTGCGGAAATCTGTAGAAATGTTGATGTCATCGCAGCACAACGAAGTAGCAAAAAGCATCTTTGAAAGATCCGCATGGTATTCATTTTGCAGAAACTTAAGATAAGTTTCTGTGACTTGTGCACCGGTCTGTGCATTGGGATAGAATTTTTTTACCTGCTCTTCCAGAATCTTCATATGAATTGTATCGCTATGTTACCCCCAGTTACAACTATGAGTAATTGGGGGTAAATATAATATAAATTCATTATCGAATCCTGCTCTTCTCATCTTCACTGCTACTCCGTTTATTGATAGAGAAATCTTTACCTCTGCTAAAATTATAACGAAGTGTAAACCTTACAGATTGATTGGAGTTGTACTGGTTAGCATGGGTATTGATGTTTCCAAATACGATGTCTGCCTTAATTTTTTGTGACCTTAGCAAATCAGTTCCATTTAAATTTAAGGTCAGCTTGTTGTTTATCAGCGACTTTTGCAGTCCCGCATCGATGACATAAAAACCACCGATCGTAAATTGCCCGGTCTCTGCTCCATAATACAGGGCTGCAATTTCCAGTTTAAAATTTGCAGGCAGACTAATGCTGTGCTGAGAATTCAAGCTAAAAGTGAATTTACCCCGATCTAAAACCGTTGAATTTACTATAGATTTATATTGCTGATGAAATAGCTGCGCGGTATTACTAGTTGTCCACCATGAGGAAAGCTTAACCGGCACCATTAAACTTGCCCCAAAATCTTCAACAGAGCTGATATTAGAGACGGTAGTGGTGAGTACTCCTGTTTGGTCATCCTGGGTCCAGGTTTGGTTGAAGAAATTGGTGCTTTTATAGTAATTCAGCGAAAGCTGATAACGGCCTTTAAAGATATCTTTTACTTCAAAATTATTAGTATACATCGGTTTTAAACCAGGGTTTCCTTTTTGTGAAGTATAAGGGTCCAGGTACATCACAAAGGGATTGAGATCCTGGTAATCCGGCCTGCTGATTCTTCGGTTATAACTATATACCAACTGGTTATCATTACCCACTTTCTGCTGTAGGGACAAAGAAGGAAACCAATTCAGGTAGTTTGTTTTATCCAGCTCATTTAGTGTCAAAGAGTTTCCTGACACCACCGTATATTCCATCCTTAACCCTATCTGCAGGCTGAATTTTTTACCCAGAGAAGATTTATAATTTGCGTAGGCAGCCAGGATATTTTCATCATAAATAAAATGATTGCTATTGCCCGTATCGTAGGTCCACTGGCGGCCATCAAACCGCTGGGTAACCAGTGCATTATCTGCTTTTACCCAGCTTCCTTTAATTCCTGTTTCCAGTAACTGGTCTTTAGTAAAAGCCTTTGTAAAATCGATCTTTGCTGCAATGATCCTGTATTTTGCGGGGTTATCTGTAGCTATTTTATCAAATGTAGATGCACCTGCAGCCTCGTTGAGCCAATACTGGTTACTTAACAAAGAAGAGCCAGAATTATTGGCAGTTACATAATCAACATCTGCGGTAAGTGCTGTACCTATGGTATCCAGCCGGCTAATGTAATGTGCATTAGTAGACATCCTTCTGCTATCTGGATTACTCTGGTTAATGGAATGAAGATGGGTAATATCATTACTTAAAGAGTTACTTACCGCGGTATAATTATCAGAAGTAAATGGATTGCTGGCTACACTGTATTGCACACTTCCACCAATGGTATGATTCATATCCAAATCATAATCAACTGTACCATCGAAATATGAATATTCATTTTTAAAATTCCTCGTATTGTTGAGGCTGTATAATAAAAGAGTATCTAATCGCTGACTATATCTTTTAGCGTCAATAAAACTCTTAGCATCAGCGCGGCTATAACTCCCACTTGCACCCATTCTCCATTTGCCCGATTTATAATTTAAAGCTCCGTTGGCCAGATAACCAGCGTCTCCATTGTACTGTCCGCCGGTTTGAAAGTTGCCAAATAAGCCATTCATGCTATTTTTTTTCAGCTGAATGTTGATCACTCCGGCCGCTCCGGCTGCATCAAATTTGGAAGATGGATTATTGATCAGCTCTATATCTTTGACACTGCTTGCCGGCAAGGCCGATAAGAATTTAGAAAGATTATCACTCGTCATATAAGTAGTACGTCCGTCAACCGTAACATTTACGCCTGTTTTCCCATTTAAACGGATACCTCCATTGTTATCAATTGATACTCCCGGGGAATGACCGAGAACATCTAAAATGTTACTGCCCTGGGCGAGCACACTATTTTCTACATTTACAATGGTTCTGTCGGGCTTGATCTGAACCAATGCTCTTGAAGAACTTACCACAACTTCATTGAGTTTAGTAGAAAGTACTTTTACCTGCACCGTATGGAAATCTTTCGTCATTCCTGGTTTAAGCTCAAAAGGCAGACTTTCAAAACGCTCAAACCCTACAGCAGTGATCAGCAGCACAGCACTGGACCTTTCCTTAACGAAAAGAGAAAATTGGCCGTCTTGTTTCGTGATGGTTCCTGTAAAAATCTTTTTCTCGTCCTGCGGATCAAATAGTACCACCGTTGCATTGGCAATCGGCTCGCCTGTTATGCTAGTGATCACTCCTTTTACGATTGAACCATCCTGACTAAAAAGCTGAACTGGAAATACAGGCGCAGTCTCTTTTTTTGAAGCTACAACGATAGTCTTTTCTTTGATCGTATAACTCAGCGGCTGCCCGGAAAAACATTGGGCCAGCGCTTGTTCCAGTGTCACGTTCTTTAGGTTTAAAGTAAGATTCTTTGCATGTTCAAGACTATAGGAATTGTATAAAAAATCATATCCTGTTTCGCTGCTAATTTTACTGAATACCTGCTGCAGGGACTCATCGGTAACATTTAGTGTTACTTTTTGTCCATATGCAGTAGCATGCAGCTGCAAGATAGAAGCGAAAAGAAGAAGAATAACAAGTTTTAGCACAAGCAAAAATTTAAATAAACGGGGATATCCCCCGTCAAAGGAAAGTGTATAAAATTTCATTACATTTGAATGTTTAGGTGATAGTTTAAGGTGTATACGAAAAGATTTATTTTAGACTTTAACCAAGACACTGACCTGATTGCATTCAGATCTATTCAGGATATCGGTTGCACCCGATATCCTGTTTTTAGTCTTTAACGATGATCCTCCTTCCCTCAATTTTAAAGTGTATCGTATTGGTAGATTGCAGCATATCCAGTACTTTTTCGATACGGTCGTAACGGGAAACAACACCTACAAATTCTTTATTTTTCATATCCCCCTGATAAACTACATCTATAGCATACCAGCGGGAAAGTTTCCTCATGATACTTTTAATATTTTCATTTGAAAATTTAAACCGGCCGTTCTTCCAGTCAGTTGCTGCCGCCAGATCTGCCTGCTGTACTTTCACAGAATGATCTGATCTATTATTAATGGATTGCTGCCCCGGTTTTAGCCTGCTGTTCAAATGCGTTGCAGTGGTTACTTCAACGGCCCCTTCGAGCAAAGTGGTGCTGATCACAGGTTCGTCATTGTATGCATTGATGTTAAAATGCGTGCCCAGTACTTTTACTGTTTGATTGCCCGAGACCACTTTAAAAGGCATAGCCTTATTTTTTGTCACTTCAAAATAAGCCTCACCAGTTAGGGTAACTTTACGTTCTCCATTATTAAATGCTGTTGGGAACGTAAGGGATGATAGCGCATTCAGCCATACTTTAGATCCATCAGGTAAGGTGATTTGATATTGTCCTCCCCGTGGAGTAGCTATAGTATTCATCAGGCCAGCTCCATCATTTTCCCCTTTATTATATACCAGTTGCCCGTCGCCGGTTTTGACTACGGTAGAATTCCCCTGACTAGCCAGCTGACCTTGTTTGGCGTCGTTGAGCACGATCCTTTTCCCATTGGCCAGTGTCAATATTGCTTTATTGCTTCCAGGCAGTATAGCAGAAGCACTTACGGTGGTTAAGTTTCTTGAAGATTGGTGAACAAGAAAATAGCCGCCTGCAGAAAACAAGACTAAAATTACTGCAGCAGCGGCAATGCGTGGCCAGATCTGTAACTTTTGCACAGGACGATATAAAGGCAATGTGGCACTGATCCTCAGCAGATCCGCTTCCTGTTCCTGCTGAGAAAGTTCTGCTGTTTCCGTCTGTTCATACTGCAGATACCAGGTTTCCACCAGCTCCTTTTCGGCCTCAGAACAGGCTCCGGAATTATATTTTTTAAGTAGTGTTAAGACTTCTTCCCGCTCCATAGTTTTGAAAGGTTTAAATCCTTTATATAACTAAGACAGGGAAGTTACCCGCAAGGGGTAGAAAAAAATAAGATGAATTAAAATTGAATGAAATTGATTAAAAAGAGGATGCTCCCTAAACGCGTTCTTAAGATCTTCAGTGCATTTTTAATCTGTTTGGTTACAGTTTGCTCAGAAATATCCAGCTGAGCAGCTATTTCCCGGTGACTAAGGTGAGATTTTCGACTCAATTCAAATACTTCACGCATCTTTTTTGGCAGTGCAGCAATTTCTTTCTCAATTAGTGCACTCATTTGTTTTTCCCTGATCAGATGATCAGTAATAGCAACAAAGCTACCGGCAAATTGCCCCAGCGAATCTACATACCTCGATTGTACACCCCGGTGTTCAATAATATTTAACACACTATTGCGCGCTGCCGTATATAAATAACCTGATAATGAAGAGGTAATATGAATAGTTTTATGGTTTTTCCATAACATCGTAAAAAGCTCCTGAATTACATCACTGGCTTCCTCACGGTTTCCCAGTTTTTTATACACATGCGTATACATCAATAATTTGTAGCGGTTATAAATTTCAGTATAAGCGATCTGGTTCCCTCTGTTTAACAGGGCAACTAATTCCTGGTCGGTAAATTCAGAGGGACTGATCATTATTTGAGGTTTTATCGCTACTATCTATTGAGTATATTTGAAGAATTAATGATCCGCAGGTCTCAAAATTAATAAAAAGATCGTGATGGCTTCATGATCTCAAAAAAATATCAAGATGAAATTAAATCCACTTAAAGCTTTGTTCGTTTTACCCATGCTATGCTGCATTGGTTACACGCATGCTCAAACCACACAGGAACAAGCAGTGCCCAAAGCTGTAACGGAAGCATTCGCTGTCAAATACCCCAAAGGGAAGTTTAAAAAATGGAAAGCAGATCATGGCAATTACGCTGGCACCTTTAATATGGAAGGTGAGACTTATGCAGTTGTTTATGATCAGAATGGTAAATGGGTAAACACTTCTTCCAAAATTAAATGGACCTGGAAGCTTCCCGCAGCAGTTAAAAATGGCCTGAAAAACAGCAAGTATGCTACCTGGGATGTAAATGGTATAAAAAAAATTGAGTCTTCTGCTGGTTTGGTTTATGAATTATGGGTAGATGACAGCAATTTGCAGAGAGATGCTTTCCATGATAGTGTATTTACAAAAAATATACTGGTAGACTTTAATCCTGATGGAAAAATAGGAAAAGAAAAAGATGTAAGCGGAAAAACTTTATTTTAAATTCAAACAACTGGAATGAAGCTGATAAAAATTAGTTTCATTCCGGTTGTTTAGTTCTATGGAATAAAAGAACTAGTGATTATTGTGGTGAACAGCGCGATGATGTTTCACTACACGGTGTCTGTGATGTACAACCCTATGCTTTCTATGAATAGGTCTGTGTTGTTGTGCATTTGCAATAGTGCAGCTAAATACAGCAATTAATACGATCATTAGTACCTTTAATGCTTTCATAAATTATATTTTGTTCGTTTAAACAGCCATAATAAAGGCTGCATTTTGATCATGCAACTCTTGTACCACTATTGGTCAAGATCACTATTTTTTCGAAAAGACACTATAAATGAAGCACCTTCATTTATTTTACTTTCTGCAACGATCTGTCCTCCCAAAGAAGTGATGTGTGTGTACACCAGGTGTAAACCAATTCCTTTACTAAAAGAACGGTTGTGAAACACCTGGTACAGACCAAATATTTTGTCTTTTACTTTATCCATATCAAATCCTAAACCATTATCCGAAATAATTAACTGGTTAATACCATTTAAAACCCGCGTTGAAATATTAATTACCGGGTTTCTCTCCGGATGCGCGTACTTAATCGAATTAGTAATCAGATTTAAAAAAATACTCTCCAGGTATATCTGATTAAACGATATAAAATTATAAGCAGTAAAATCACTGGTTATGGTAGTTTTTGAATCTGCAATTAAGGAACTAATAGAATTCATAATCCTACTCAGACAACTGCTTAAGTTCAATTTTTCTATAGGAACATTTAATTTATCATTCTTAATTAATACATCCACAAAAGTATTCATCGTTTCATGAAGCCGTTCACTTGTTGTTCTCAGCAAATTAATCAGCTCTCTGGTTTCAGTATCTGTAACTTTAGAAATATCTAAAAGACCAAAAATGGACATCAAATTACTTACTGGTGATCTCATATCATGAGAGGTCATCCGCGTAAATTGCTTTAGATCTTCGTTAATTTTTGCCAGGTTAGTTGTAAAAATGTTTCTCTCTTCTTCCTGCAGCTTTTTTTCGGTTACATTTTTTGCAATGGCGAATACTACCTGTCTTTCCGGATCTGGTATTGACGTCCATGAAAGCCAAACTACCTCGCCGAATTTAGTTAAATACCGGTTTTCAAAATTAATTAACGAGGTACCTCTATGTATCTGAGTTCTGGAAGATGAAGTTACCTGCTGATCATCCATAAATACAAAATCATTAATTGGTCTCGACATTAATTCTTCCTCTGAGTAGCCTAATAAATCAGAAACTGCAGGATTTATTCTTTTAAAATAACCGTCAAAGCCTGCAACACAAACCCAATCTGCAGATAAACTAATAAACTTATTTAACCGTTCATATTCAAAATATTGATCCTTTAGAATTTTTATATATTTTAAATTTTTCCTGTGCGCCATTATATCCAGCAGTTTAAAATAGTTATATCAAGAACTCTTTATTCCTTCCGGAATAAAAAATAATAGATCAAATTATATATTTTTATTGGTAGAATAACAGAAGTTTAAACAATTATTTATGACGCTGATCATAAATCAAACAAATTGTTCCAGAAAGTGTTGATTGATAACGCAAACCAATAAAAAGGAGGAATTATGCAACGCAATGTAAAAAGCTTAACTGGCTTCAGCATGGGGGCCACAGATGGCGAATTCGGAAAAGTAGAAGAGTTTTATTTTGATGATGAAAGCTGGACTATACGATACCTTATTGTAAAAACAGGAGGCTGGTTATCGGGACGCAAAGTTTTGATTTCTCCATGGGCTGTAGAAAAACCCGACTGGAACCACAAGGTATTTCCGGTTAACCTCACCCAGGGGCAAATAAAAAACAGTCCCGATATTGATACACAAAAACCAGTTTCCCGTCAGCAGGAAATTGAATTATATAGCCATTATGCATGGCCTCACCAGCTGGACACCGGATTAGGATTTTATGGTGGAATGGGTATGATGGGGATGATAGATTCCAGAATCCCATTAGAGGAGGTCATATTAGATGCGCCTGCAGATAACAGTACAAAAGACCCTCATCTGCGGAGTACAAATGAAGTTAAAGGATATCATATTCATGCCAGTGACGGTAATATAGGTGAAGTAGAAGATTTCATCATTGATGACAAAACATGGAACCTCCGCTACCTTGTTGTAGATACAGGAAATTGGTTTCCAGGGAAAAAAGTTTTGGTCTCACCAAAATGGATAAAAAATCTGGAATGGGCAGATGCTGCTGTTTACCTCGATATTTCTGTAGATGAAGTAAAAAACAGCCCCGAATATGATCCGGAGGTACCCGTAAATGAAATCTATGAGAACAGTTTGTATGATCATTATGGAAAATCAAATGACCAATAGAAGTCGCCCTGGTAATGCTCCAGGGCAATTTCTATTTAGTTTATTTCTTCAGAGACTGCAATTTTTCGCACTCTAAAGTTCTGGCTTACCTTTTCCTGTGAGGATCTGGCAGAAGATACATTTTTTGAGCAGTCCATTCCTGGTTTGCAATTGTTTAACTTTTCTATCGCAGGTAATACATACTGATAAAAACAGCCTAATACTGAAGATGGATTACCGGGAAGTCCAAATACAAGCTGTTTTTCTTTTTTGCCAAAATATAACGGTCTGCCTGGCTGCTTGCTGATCCTATGAAAGACCTGTTCCACTCCTGCCAGGTTAGCTGCATTCAAAACAAAATCATAACATCCACTGCTTAATCCACAGGTTATTACCACTACATCATTAATTTTCAATGCTTCCTCCATTACTAGTTTAAGCGCTTCTATATTGGCATCTGCGTTATAGAAATTGATCTTATCGATCTTTGCCTGCTTTAAACCCGCGGTGATAAAATAAGAATTGAACGCTGTTCCCGTTACAATTATACCTACCGCAGGACTGCGGTAGACTTCTACCTGTTTGTGCCCGATTCCTTCTAAAAGGCTTATTGCATCTGGTGTTAATTTTGATCCTTTTTTTACGGCCAGCATACCGCCAGTAACTTCAGAACTTAATGTAGATCCCAAAGCCATCGCTAAAGGAATGGGATGAACTGGCAATTCCCTGGTGTGCTCAAGAATGATTAGTTTAGCTTCTTTAATGGAAATCATAAGATTAGAATTTAAGTAAATTTTAAAAAGTAAATAACTGCTGCAAAATATTTCCGTCAACGTAACTTAGGAAAATGAGCAATTCGAATAACCTGTACTTAACCATTTGATTATGAGCAGCTCCCTGTTCTTTGAAACTGCGCTTTATACGGGTAAAGAAAATGAATAACTTTTCATTGATATCTTCTATAGTAAACGGACAAAATTTTCTCGGAACCCTGATCTTAATTCTCAGTGCTTTTTTAAAGTCATTCAGTAACTTTTCATTTAAAGAGAAACTGATATATTCTAATGACCTGTAATCCTGGGGATGCGCTCCATTCTCGTAATTCAGCAGAACGGCCTGATGAATGAGAACCATCTGATTTTCTGACACAGTGTAGTCTCTTTGTGCAGTATTTAGTATTAATTTCCCTTTAAGCACAAAAATCAGGACTTTACAGGAAAAGTAAACAGAACCTGTTTGATAATTTTTATCGGCACATAATTTTATGACAGGAATTCCTTCATGGTATAACATCTCCGGATAAAGAGTAGAATTTAAATGCATATACGGTTGGATTAAGTAATATACCTCCTTGTTTCTATAAAATTAAGGCATATTCATATACGGTAAATCCAATAATCGTTCAAAAGGCACAATTAGTCGTTGAAATATCATCAAATTGTCTTGCGTTAAAGTCTGCAACTAATTTTCAAAAATAATTTGTAATTTACTGGTGCAACCTTAACCAATAACCAAATGTTAAACCGTAGAAAATTTATTGGACACACTGCTACTGCCGTGGCCGGCTCCTTCCTCTTGTCTGCACTAGATAATCCTGCTTACGCATTATTTACCGCCAGTGACCAGATCAATATTGGCGTTATCGGTATAAATGGAATGGGATGGTCTGACTTAAATGCTGCCTTAAAAGTACCTGGTGTTAACCTCGTAGCACTTTGTGATAGTGACGCAAATGTTTTAGATAAAAGAATGGGTGAATTAAAAGCCATGAATGTTGATATGGCAAAAGTAAAAAGGTATAAAGATTACCGGGCGTTACTTGATCGCAAAGACATTGATGCAGTGATCATTGGTACGCCAGATCACTGGCATGCATTAATGATGATCCATGCTATGCAGGCAGGAAAAGACGTGTATGTAGAAAAGCCTGTTGGTAATTCTATTATAGAATGCCAGACTATGGTTGCCGCACAGGAAAGGTATAATAAAGTAGTACAAGCTGGACAATGGCAAAGGAGCCAGCAGCATTTTATAGATGCCGTAAATTTTGTAAAAAGCGGTCAGCTTGGAAATATAAGAACAGTTAAAGTATGGTGTTACCAGGGCTGGATGAAACCCGGACCAGTAGTACCAGATTCATTACCTCCTGCTGGAGCAGATTATACATTATGGCTTGGCCCCGCTAAAACGAGGCCTTTTAATTCCAGCAGGTACCATTTTAATTTCCGGTGGTTCTGGGATTATGCGGGGGGACTAATGACAGACTGGGGCGTACATTTACTAGATTACGGACTACTGGGAATGGACTCTCCGATCCCTAAAACGATATCTGCTTTAGGAGGCCGTTTTGCTTATCCTGATCTCTATGAGGAAACACCAGACACGCTCACTACCTTGTATGAATTTGATCACTTTAATATGGTATGGGATTCTGCAATGGGTATAGATAATGGCTCTTATAACCGGGATCATGGTATTGCTTATATTGGAAATAACGGAACATTGATCTTAAACAGGCAGGGATGGGAAGTAATTGAAGAACGTCAAAGTGGCCACAAAGTAAGTAAGCCATTTGTACAGTCTTCTGATAATGGACTGGAAAACCACATGGTGAACTTTTTTAGTGTGGTTAGGTCCAGAAAAAAGGAAGAGTTAAATTGTTCCATTCAGGCAGCTGCACATGTGGCTACAGTTGCCCAAATGGGAAATATAGCCTTTAAAAGTGGAGAAAAATTATCTTGGGACAATACAAAACATCAGTTTACAGATCAAAATATTAACGATAAATACTTACTGGCTTCTTATCATAACGGTTACGCCTTACCAAAGATTTAGCCGTTATGATACATTATTTCATAGTATTCATTAGCCATTCTCCCCGATTCAAAAGCCGGATCAACATCGGCAGCTGCTTTTTTAACGATATTTAACCAGGCAGAATGATTTTGATAATATAAGGGGAGAATGTCATTTTCAATCGTATCCATCAAACTCTTATTTTCTGCCACATCAATTTCTACATCAGAATGTCTGTTTAGAGCAGGATTGATTAAAAAACTATTTTCTTTATCTATTGCAAATTCAGGCACCCATCCATCAGGTAAAGATAAGTTTACACTTCCATTCATCGCAGCAGTCATACCACTTGTTCCAGAAGCTTCTCTATACATTTTAGGATTATTCAGCCATACATCAGATCCCTTTTTTAACAGTGCAGAAAGTTCCAGCTCATACCCGGTTAATACAGCACAATTTGCAAAAGGTTTTGCGCGGCTTAGTATCTGGTTAAATAAAGAAGTGGCACCTAGATCTTCAGGATAAGGTTTCCCCGCCCAAATGAATTGTATTGGATATTGACTATTGTTAATCAAGCCTAAAAAGCGATTCCAATCGTACATCACTAAATCTGCCCTCTTGTAAGCAGCAAAACGTCTCGACCACACAATCGTTAAAACATTTACATCGAACAGTTTTCCGCATTGATCTGCCACCACTTTAAAAAGCGCTTTCTTCATTGCTTTTTTTCTGCTGACAAAGGCATCATCATCATTGGTGAAAATTGCATGGGCAATTTGTTCATCTTTCCAATAGGCTCCATTTTGTGCATTAGTAATTGAAGTTATTTCTCCTACGCCCGGATTTGAACCCCACATTTGCCTGGCTACTTCACCATGAAGTTTAGATACACCATTCGCTTTACGGGAAAATTTAAGTGCAGCCAGTGTATAACTAAAATTATCGCCATCCATGCCCAGAACATATTTTACTTCATGTTCCTGCATATGGTAGAAAAAAGACATTTCTTTAAGAAGGCTATAACTATGCTCTTCATTACCTGCCATCTCTGGTGTGTGAGTAGTAAAAACAACATGTTTCCTTACTTCTTCCAGGCTTTTATATTTAGCATACAAATAAAAGTTAAGTGATACAGAATGCCCTTCGTTCATGTGATAAACATCAGGAGTAATATTTAAAAGATCGAGCAATATGGCTCCCCCTATCCCAAGGACAATACTTTGAGCAATGCGAGTGGCTTCATTGGGATCATATAACCGATGGGTGATGGTACGTGAAACCTCATCATTCTCGGGAATATCAGTACTCAGAAGGAAAAGTGGTGCAGCACCAAAGGTTTCTGGTTTTAACAGATAAGCTTTAACATGTACCGGTGAGTCATGGACCGGTACAGTAAAAACTATTCCGGTATCCTGCAAAAAAGAATAGTCCTTTTCTATAAAATAAGGGGCCATTAATGCATGACTGTCTCTGGATTGGTCGTAGTAACCATACTTCCATAAAATTCCAATACCAAGAAGATTTTGCTTCAATTGAAAGGCACTTCTAAAATGAGATCCGGCAAGAAATCCAAGTCCGCCGCTATAAATTTTAAGCGACTGATCAATAGCAAACTCCATTGAAAAATAGGCTGCCAGGCTTTTATATTTTGGATCGGGAGTGTAACCGAATATTTCGTCTCTTGTTAACATAAATTTAAATGAATACAGATGACATACAGACAATTTTATACCCCTTAATGTTTGCTTCTGACTGTTAAGTTTACATTAAAAAATTAATTTGCCCTAAAAGGGCATTAAATTCTTAAAACAATAGATGTCATAACATCAGTTTACGTAGGTAAAACCTTCATACACGTAAGTAAACGAGCTGTTGGCGTAATAAACTGCCTGAAAGAAAAAAATGGGTATAACTTTGTAGCGTTACAAGTTTTGCATCCGTTTTAAATTTACAAAACTTTTATCGAATAATTAAATAGACCTGCTTTGAAAGATATACTTAAACCAATATTTATAGTTAGGCTAACCGCATTCTTATTTATTTTAATTTTGCCTTTTGTTCAGTATTTTGATAAAGAAGGACAAATTTGGGCTGTTAATTGTGTGTTACCGCTAATATTTATCTCTAGTTCTTTATTGATCATTTGTTTCTATTTGGACTTTAAAGAGCGAAAAAGGCTTTAATAACTTTATCCCCTGTGTCCTGATTTTAAATGATAACTTTATCAAAATAATTCGGTGATGAAACAAAGTGCTGGTATTCTTCTTTTCCGAAAGCGACATAATGAGCAGGAGTTTTTCCTGGTACATCCTGGCGGACCATTTTTCACTAAAAAAGATGCAGGCTGGTGGACGATCCCTAAAGGTGAGATTGCCGTGGGAGAAGATCCTCTGACAGCCGCTCTAAGAGAGTTTGAAGAAGAAACAGGTCACCATCCTACCGGTAATTTTATTCCACTCCAATCCATTACGCAAAAAGGAGGCAAACAGGTACTTTGCTGGGCTGTTGAAGGAAATCTCGATCCGCTGGCTATAATTAGTAATACTTTTGAATTGGAATGGCCTCCAAAATCAGGGAAAATGAATAGTTTTCCGGAGGTAGATAAGGGCGGATGGTTCAATTTTGAAGAGGCCGGCCGACTAATCAACGAAAGACAAATCGCATTGTTAGAGGAAATGGTTATAAACCAAAATAAATAAACTTCACCTTTTACATAAAAGATGAAGTTTACATCAGAATCTTAATAACCTGGATTTTGCTTTAGTTCTTTATTACGGTTTATTTCATCACGGCTAAAAGGCCTGAAATAAATCTTATCATCCCATCTGCGATCTTCCTGAGCAGTTTCTACGGTCGGCGTATAGGTATAATTGTAAATATAAGGAGCATAATGATAAGGAGCAGATAGTGTTTTGCCCGGTTTAAACTTACCTGTAATCTTGATATAGGTAGTTTTTCGGCCCAAAGTTTCAGGTGCGATCATCCAGCGTCGGGTATCATGGTAACGCTGTTCTTCATATACAAGTTCAATCCTCCGCTCATGGCGGTATACTTCTCTTAATTCACTTTGTGAACTTGTGGTAACTGCAGGCATGCCAGAACGGAAGCGGATTCGATTTAGCCACAATATGGCATCATTCAACTTCCCTAGTTCTATAGAAGCCTCCACATAATTCATAACGGCTTCAGTATACCTAAAAAATGGCCAGGGAACAAACTGCGGCATTGATGCTTCAATAATATTAGGATCAGGATCAATAAACTTTTGCGTATAATATCCTGTCCAGCTGCCGTTCCAATTTTCTATAGAACTGCCGCGCGTGTCCAATCCCTTAAAAGTGATGATATTATTTCCATCCAGCAAATCATATTCTCCGGTTTGGATCTGATTAGCCGGATCTACATTTCCAGAAACTTTATCCCTGGGTTTCCAGCCAGCACCATCATACAATATGGTAGCATAAAAGCGAGGATCGCGATGCTGGTAAGGCACCGCCTTTTCTTCTCCGTTATTCCAGCTGAATGTACTGCCATCCTGCATTTCATAATCATCTGCCAGCAGGCCTATGGGGGTATTCCCTGCCCAGTTATGATAACCATTTGGCCCGTTTGCACGCCCATATTGCAGTGCGCTGAGGTCTATAAAATAACGCGCAAAAATTAACTCAGCAGCTGCTGAAGCATCAATACCAGGAGCTTTACTTCCCCCACCCATAGCAATACTTTTATAGTTGATTTGCCCGTCTTCAGCACTAACCGGAACGGAAAGGTTCAGTTTATATCCCTGGCCCAAATCTACGACTGCCTTAGCTGCATCAAGGGCTGCTTTCCATCGCGCTGTACGGTCGCCGGTAAGATATCCAAGATATTCTGGATTGATATAGCCGGCAATGACGGCAGACTTTGATTTTGCCGTAGGAACATCATGCAGGTCACTTGCTGCATAAAGCAGCACCCGTGATTTTAAGGCCATAGCCGCCAGCGCAGAAGTGCGTCCTTTTTGTAAGGATTTGCCGGTAAGCAGGCTGGTTGCATCATTACAGTCTTTAACAATAAAGTCAACACATTCCTCATAAGTAGAACGCTTAATAGTGAAATCATCATCCAGTGAATAACTTTTAGAAATCAGCGGTACACTCCCCATATAGCGCAGCAATTGCTGGTAAAAATAAGCTCTGAGAAAATGGGCCTCCCCGAGCAGCTGATTTTTAAGGGACTGATTTGTGATCGTGTTGTTAGTTCCCCCTAATCTTTCAATGGTAATATTGCAGGAACGTATACGGTTATACATCTGGCTATAGCCCCATGTATCATCAACCCATCCTAACGTAGTAGGATTTATTGTACTGCCATTGATCAGATCTATGCCCCGGTTAGGATGGGTAAAGAGAGATTCATCAGAGACCGAAGACAGCATTTGCTCTGCAAACCCACCAACACTCAGTCCATTGTAAATTTCGGTTACAAATGCCTGCGCAAGTGCAGGATCTTTCCACACCAATTCTGAGTTAATCTGATTAGGCGGCTCTACCGCGAGGAAATCTTTTTTACATCCTACGGAGATAAAAAGAATAAATGTATAAAGGAGCAGGTATAATTTTAATAATGGTTTCATAAAAGTATGTTCAAATGTTTTAAATTTTGATCTAGAAAGTGGCCTTAACTCCAGAGTTTATAATTCTGGCTTGCGGGTAATACTGTGCACTGGAATTAGTAGATTCCGGATCCCAAATCTTTATCTTATCAAAAGTGAACAGGTTAAGTCCATTCACATAGATCCTTAAAGCAGATAAGCCTATTTTTTTGCAGAGATCGCTGGAAAGTGAGTATCCTATTTCCACATTTTTTATACGGATGTAATTGTTACTTCTTATCCAGTAGGTATTATTTCCAGCAATATTTAAATCGGTAAAATAGGTTTGTCCACGATTAGACAACCGGGGATATTCGCTGCCTGGATGATCAATAGTCCATCGATTTTTGTAAGACCACTCCAGAAAATTCCCTATATCTCCGGACTCAGTAAGTCCAATACTTTGAACACCCCCTGTTGCCCCCTGTACGAGCGCAGAGAAATCAAAATTTTTATATTGAAGCGTTAGATTAAAACCGCCGGTAAAAGTGGGCACATTGGTCTTTCCCAATCTAACCTGGTCATCTCCGTTAATTTTACCATCACCATTTACATCTTTAAACTTCATATCACCAGGAAGCAATTTTCCTGTAAAAGCACTATAGTCTATCCTATTGGCATTAATTTCTGTCTGATCCTTAAATACGCCGGTATATTCATATACGAGTTGTGATCCTGTAGGCATTCCTGTCGACTGCTGCCATAACGGTGCCCCTGGGGTCTCGTCCCAGAAGACAATCTTATTTTTTGCATAACCTCCATTAATGCTGAGCCCGTAATTCAGCTCTCCGATCTTGTCATTATAACTTACCTTGAACTCAAAGCCTTTATTGTTTACTTTTCCTAAATTAACAGGTGGAAGTTTATCTGTTATCCCAGAACTTCCAGGAATAGAATTACCCCTGCTAATGAGTATTTGCGTACGTTTATTAGAAAAATAATCAAACTCCAGTCCCAATTTACTCTGGAGGAAAGATGCATCTAAACCTAGATTAGAATTATTGGCCACTTCCCATCCGAATGATGGATTGGGTACCCGGTTCTCATATAAAGTTTGTGTTTGCTGATCATTAACTACATAGTTTCCAAACCCCATAGTACTTAAATACTGATATTCTGCCAAAGCATTTCCAAAGTAGGCTTCTGCACCCATTTGTCCCCAGGAAGCCCGTATTTTAAGGTTATTGATAAAGCTGATATGCTCCTTGAAAAATGGCTCCTCGGATACCCGCCAGCCCGCAGAGATACCAGGAAAAAAACCAAAGCGTTTATCTTCCGGAAAAATATAAGAACCATCAGCCCGCCAAAGAAATTCGGCCAGGTATTTTTCCTTATAATTATAACCTACTCTACCAAAATAACTGAGCCTGGCCCTGTTAAACAAGTTATATGGTTCTGAGATAGGATTGGAAATAGTCTGTTCTTTATCACTGCCCGCCAAAAGTTCCTGCAATGCAGTAGAAAGAAAATATCTTCGGAAAGCAGAAAAGCCATCATTATTTACTTTTTCTCTCGTTACACCAGCCATCAGGTTCAGTGTATGATCATTTAGTTTCTTATCATAATTGACCATCCCCATTAAATTAACAGCTAGCTGTGCCCCAGCTGTTTCCGTTAAACTGGCATCAGTTCTTGAAGACCTAACAGCTCCCGTGAGTACGGGTGTTATCCCATCAGATTCAAATGATTGTTTATCCCAGTAATATAATGTCCATGGAGTTTGCCATAACTTATCCCTTCCGGAAAATTTATCAATAGCTGCAGTACCAGTTACTTTTAGTCCTTCTACCCCAGGAATTTTAATTTCTACTTTACCTGTAGATTGAAAATAATCTCTTACATCACGGTTATAACCAGTTTGGCTGGTTGTGATCACATAGGGGTTAAATCCATATTCAATATCCGGCCCGGGCAACCCATCAGGCCATAATTCCTGCTCAGTAGGCTTACCCCGCATCAGCATTCTAAAGATATCTGCGGCAGCCACTGTAGGGAAATTACGTACCTCTTCTCTGCCTGTAACCCCTAAACTTACCGTTACATATTGATTAAGGTTTGTCTCCAGGTTTATTCGCATATCATATTGGTTGTATCCTGTAGCAGAGTTGTGGTAATAACCATCCTGATTAAGATAACCCAGCGAGATAAGATATTTAATATTTTCTCCACCGCCGTTGATCTGAAGATTATGCCTAACCTGCGGCGACCAGGTTTTAAGCGTAGTGCCAAACCAATCCGTATTCGGATAGCGCAATGGATCTGACCCATTTTTTAATTTCTGCATTTCATCTGGCCGATAGGCCGCAGTGAGTATGTTTCCATTGTCAGTCCTGGTAAAAGACCCTGTGGCATTAAAAGCCTGCCACGCTGCATTCCATTGGTTAGTGGGCAGGTCGGCACCAAAAATATTCAGTTCATTCAATATCTCGGCATATTCAGGGGAGCTAGACATTTTCGGTATTCTGGTTGGCTGTTGTAAACCATAACTAAAATCATAAGAAAACTGAGGTTTGCCAGACTTCCCCTGCTTGGTTGTGATCAGTATTACCCCATTGGCAGCACGGGCACCATAAATTGCAGCAGAGGCATCTTTTAAAACAGATACACTTTCTACATCGTTGGGATTGATCCGCTCCAGCCCTCCTGCCCGGTTTGGTACCCCGTCAATTACAATTAGTGCATCGTTATTTCCAAGCGAGTTAACCCCGCGGATACGAATAGCGGAACCATCATAACCGGGTTCACCGCTAGCCTGAACGGCTGTTACCCCTGGCAGCCGGCCAGCTAAGGAGTTTGAAAGATTAACTGTTGGTGTTTTTGCCAGTTCACTTCCTTTTACTGCAGCAACAGCACCAGATACTACGGCCTTTTTCTGGGTACCATAACCTACTATTACAATCTCAGAAAGCGCCTGACTGTTCTCCTGAAGTTTAACATCTATAACCAGTTGATTATTGATTGCAATCTCCTGATTAAAGTATCCCAAAAAGGAAAAAACCAGAATGCCATTTCCGGGAACTTTGAGGTTATACCTGCCATAAAGATCAGTAGAAGTCGCAATAGCAGTTCCTTTTAATTTGATGCTTACACCAGGAATAGCTGTACCCTTATTATCGGTGACTCTCCCTTTGATCAGTATATCAGCTAAAACTAAATTTCCAGGCAGAGCAACAGCATCTTTTAAACTGCGTTTATGAATTTTTAAATCGACTTCTTTGAAGGGAGAGTAACTGGCAGCTAAGACTTTTAAATAAGCCGGGAAAGAGAAGATAAAGATACAGCTGAGTATAAATATTTTTTTATTGAAAAATCGGAGGCATAGCATTGTATTGCCCAATTCTTTATTTTTCATAAATTAGCCCTGTTAAGTTTAAAATTTGATAATGGTAGCTCTAACTACCTTATTGCAGAACTTATGGGGAAGAATGTTAGTAGCATTCTCCCCTTTTTTTAGGTGATTATGTCATTTTCTTTCAATTTAAGGTAAACAGGTTAATTTAACTATACGAGTTTATAGCGTTGGATCTGCGCTGAAACTGATATCGGCCTGCAAGTAACAAGACATTATTTCTGAAGAAATTCCTTAGTCAATTTATCCGCTTAAATCAGTTTCTTTTTTGAGTAAAGAACTTAACTTTTTACCAGCAGTTACCAAATGAGCATCTACGGTTTTAGTTGAAATATTTAATATTTCTGCCGTTTTTTTGTAACTCAGTCCATTTTCCTTAATCAGTTTAAAGACTAGTTTACATCTCGCCGGCAAGTGCTGAATCGCATTTTCCAGTTCCTTCCTTAACTCATTATTGATGAGCATTTGTTCCGGATCCAGGGTATTCAATATAATTTCTACCTGAACATCATCAAGAGAAATTAATTTCCATCGTTCGTCCTTATGCAGCATATTTATAGAGAGATTGCGTGCGATTACGAAGGCATAACCTCTGATGTTCTGAATTTCTGGCAGCTTTTTTCTTTTCAGCCAGATAGTGATCATCACATCACTGGCCACTTCCTCTGCCAGTTCCCTGGATTTTAATAATAAGTAGCAGAACCGGTAGAGAGATGGAAATAAAAATTTAAATAATTGCTTATAGGCACTTTCACTATTGTGCACAGCTATAAGAACGAGAAGGCTATTTGATTCAAGTAAACTGTTAGACATGAGCGTATATTTGGTACTTTAATATACTAAATTAACCTGAACATCCCAACAGGTTATTTCAAATAAAAATAAATTTCTATAAAAAATTCTTTACCGCAGCATCATCCATCGATGAAAGTAAAATAAATTGGAAAAACAATATACTCTTAACCACATTTCAATCTGTTTAACCGAATTTATAATTGTTAAAAATTATTAGTTATATAATTTTAACTATTATAAAACAAATATCAATTTTTTCAATGTTTAGACTGATATAATCGCTATTATTACAAGGAATAAAAACCTTTAAAAATGTTTATAAACATTATCAAAACAATTAAAAATAATAAAGGTGAGATCCTTGAATTGTGGATGAAAAATCAGCTGGCAGAATCATTCCTTGCAGAGGAGCTGATCAGCCACCAGGAATTAAGAAAACAATCAGAAGAACTGGTAAATGCACTGGTTAATAATCTTAATGAAACTAATATTAATGACCCCCAATCACCAGATTTCGATCAGGTAACAGAGCTTTTAGGTGGTATATCTATCTCCAGAGCGAGACTTGGATTTAGCCCGAGAGAAACTGGATCATTTATTTTAAGTCTTAAAGAAGCCCTGCTTGAGATTTTAAAACAAGAATCTTCCAATGTAAATGAATTATTTGAGGCCACCCTTAAGCTGAGCCGTCTGATGGACAACTTCACCATCCTTACTTTTGAAACCTTTATCAAAGGCCGTGAAGAACTGATCATGCGTCAGACTGATGAGATCACTGATATCTCTACTCCTGTGATCAAAGTTTGGGACGGTATCTTAGCATTGCCTATTATTGGCACACTGGATAGCGCACGTACACAGG
>Ga0233344_1000046_pt1 | contig 23283 bp, 19 predicted proteins | sample GEONDECOMP281_FD_180697 | JGI IMG/M metagenome (GOLD analysis project Ga0233344, IMG submission 180697) | Leaf litter microbial communities from Shasta-Trinity National Forest, California, United States - GEON-DECOMP-281 | ecosystem: Environmental > Terrestrial > Plant litter > Unclassified...
AATTAAGCCAGGAATATTGATAGTAGACTGCAGTACCGAAAACTGCGTATGGTTATGCAGGTGCACAAAAGTAGCCTGCTTAAGTTCTTCCTGATTTTCTTTTAAAGTCTGTCTGGAAACGCCAGGTCCCTCAGTTTTCGCCTGTCTTTTTCTGATCTCGTCAGATGCAGCCTTAAGATTATAATGTTTAAGGCCAATGCCCTGTATAACCTGCGGATGATGTATTTTAAATAACCTTACATGCTCCTGATCGGTTTGCAGCTGTTCCGGAGTAAAAACCTCCATTTTAACCAGCTGCAGGAAACACCTGGTAGTAGCTTCCACATCTGCTGTTGCATTGTGGGCTTCAGCAAACGGTACTCCAAATAAATAATTATGCAGTTCTGTTAGTGTAGGCAGCTTAAACCTTCCTCCGCGACCACCGGGGATCTTTAACAGATCGGCAGTAACCTCCGTACACGTATCCAGTACAGGCATCTGCGCCATCGGGCTTTCCACACCCATCCTGTAAAACTCCGAGCCCATGATGTTCACATCAAAGCCAACATTCTGTCCTACAACAAACTTTGATTTGGAAAGGGCGATATTGAATTTCTCTAATACTTCTGCCAGCTCAATACCCTGCTCAGTAGCTAGCTCTGTAGATATTCCATGTATCCGCTCTGCATCATAAGGAATATTGAAACCGTCCGGCTTAACCAGATAATCCTGATTTTCGATCAGGTTTCCCAGTTCATCATGCAGCTGCCAGGCAATCTGTATACACCTGGGCCAATTCTTAGTGTCACTTACCGGTGCATTATAATTGGCTGGTAAACCTGTGGTTTCGGTATCAAAAATTAAATACATAGAGGAGTAATTATGAATCCCTGTTTGTTAAACAAAGTGCAGTGCAAAATTACGTTTTTTTAAATTCAGATCGTAGCAATCGATAAATTTAAGGGGGATAAAAGAGAAGAGTAAAAAATGAATTAGCAGCAGCGAACTATCAATGCGGCTGCCCCTTTTGTACCAGCTGTTTATGTTCCTGGGAAACCAATTTTGAGGTGTCATACCCCTTAGCATGGCAGCGCTCAATAACTTCTTCGAGTAATTCTTTTGGCAATTCTGGCTTACGCGACATAATAAAAAGAAATTTGTGCTTCGGATGTCCTACAACGACATAAGAATAATCTTCTGCAAGCTCCACTATCCAGTAATCTACTTTTACCGGCCATACGAACTGCGCTTTCATCTCTGCGTTATTGGTTCCCCTGACTACAAAAAGTTTAGAACGCACATACTTTTGCGTATCATCTCCGGGAACTTTATACGTAGTGAAAACAGCATAATAACCATCAGGATGTATCACGTATGTTTCAGTCGTTTCACGCCAGCTTTTATCCATGAAAGTAGGTATCGAATAAAGCGAATACCACTTTCCTGCATAAGACATTATATCAACTTTTTCAACAGGCGTATTATCCATTATATTGCTTTTTATTTGTTTCACTGGTGTTAAGCAAATGTAAAATCTTTCTGATAAAACCAAGAAGGCAGAATAAAGTTTTAAAAAGCATTTTTTATAACCCTCTTTAATTTATAAATTGTAACTAAAGTTTAATCATATTTGTTTATTGATTTGTCTTTACTATGGTCTAGTATTATCAAATAAAGAATTAAAACTATGAAAATAACCGTTGTTGGTGCTGGAGCAGTTGGTGCTACCTGTGCAGATAATATTGCCAGGAAAGAACTGGCCGAAGAATTGGTTTTATTGGATATTAAAGAAGGTTTTGCCGAAGGCAAAGCTATTGATATGATGCAGACCGCCGCCTTGCTGGGGTTCAATACCAAAATAGTTGGTGTTACCAGTGATTATAGTAAAACTGCAGGTTCACGCGTAGCTGTGATCACCTCAGGCTTGCCTCGCAAACCAGGAATGACAAGAGAAGAACTGATCGGAATCAATGCAGGCATCGTAAAAGGTGTTGCAGAAAATATTTTGAAGTTCTCCCCTGATGCGATCATTATTGTAGTGAGCAACCCTATGGATACGATGACCTATCTGGCGCTGAAATCATTGGGCTTACCAAAAACACAAATCATTGGTATGGGCGGCACACTGGATAGTGCAAGGTTTAAATATTATTTAAGTGTAGCCCTAAACTGTAATGCTAACGATCTGCAGGGCTTTGTTATTGGCGGCCATGGAGATACTACCATGATTCCTTTAACACGTTACGCAACCTATCAAAGCCTTCCGGTAACAGAATTGCTGCCGGCAGATATATTAGCTAAAGTAGCTGCAGATACGATGGTTGGTGGAGCTACTTTAACTGGCCTGCTCGGTACTTCGGCATGGTATGCCCCCGGAGCTGCTGTTGCAGCACTGGTAGAAAGCATTGTACGCGATGAGAAAAAACTGTTTACCTGCAGTGTATCTCTGGACGGAGAATATCAGCAGCATGATATCTGCCTGGGCGTACCGGTAATCATCGGCCGTAATGGCTGGGAAAAGATTATCGATTACAGCTTAAATGAAGAAGAGCAGCTTACCTTTAATAAAAGTGCGGATGCAGTTAGAAATATGAATAATGTGTTAAAAGAAATGAGCCTGGTTTAATGCGTACAATTACAGCCCCGCTAATTCTAATCAATTTAAATGAAGATGGTTTCCACCTGCTGGTGGAAATTGGTGTGTTTGGAGAAAAACACTATGCAGTAGTAGACACGGGAGCTTCGAGATCTGTGTTCGACAAAAGCTTTATAGAGATGAATACTGATGAGATCGTTATTGCTGAAGAATCAAATGCAACTACACTATTTACTACCTCTTCTACCATACAAACGGTACTCCCTAAACTTAGAATCGGCAAGCTGACCATTAAAAAATACCCTGCTGTAGCCTTAGAATTACACTCGGTAAACGAAGCTTACGCACTAATGGGGCATCCTAAGATCATTGCGATCCTGGGCAGTGATATCTTTTACCGGTACCAGGCAAAGATCAATTATAAAAAGCTAAAGATCTTCTTCTCTCAAAAAAAGTAAATAAAAAAACGGGCCATTTTAGGTGGCCCGTTTTATATCATAAGCTTAAAAATTAAGCGTCGATCTTAGCATATTTTGCATTTCTTTCGATAAACTCTCTTCGTGGTGCTACCTCATCTCCCATTAACATAGAGAAAGTATGGTCACATTCTGCAGCATTTTCGATAGTCGCCTGCATCAGTGTCCGGTTAGCCGGATTCAAAGTTGTATCCCAAAGTTGTTCTGCATTCATCTCTCCCAAACCTTTATAACGCTGGATATGAACACTTTCTTCTTTACCTTGTCCTTTTAACTTCTGTACCGCTGCATCACGCTGCTGATCATTCCAGCAGTATTCCTGCTCTTTTCCTTTTTTAACCAGATAAAGTGGCGGCGCAGCAATATAAACATAACCAGCTTCGATCAATGCCTTCATATACCTAAAGAAGAAAGTTAAGATCAGCGTAGTAATGTGTGAACCGTCAATATCCGCATCCGTCATGATCACAATCTTATGGTAACGGAGTTTAGTAATATTCAATGCTTTATCGTCTTCCGGAGTTCCTATGCTTACCCCAAGAGCAGTAAACATATTCTTGATCTCATCATTTTCATAGATTTTGTGCTCCATTGCTTTTTCTACATTCAGGATCTTACCTTTCAGTGGAAGAATGGCCTGGAAATTACGGTCGCGGCCCTGCTTTGCAGTACCACCCGCAGAGTCTCCCTCTACCAGGTACAACTCACATTTTTCCGGATCGCTATCAGAACAATCGGCAAGCTTACCCGGTAAACCAGAGCCACCCATTACACTTTTACGCTGAACCATCTCACGGGCCTTACGTGCTGCAGCACGTGCAGTAGCAGCAAGGATCACTTTGTTAACGATCATTCTGGCTTCTTTTGGATATTCTTCCAGATAGATACCTAATGCTTCACCAACTGCGATATCCACAGCACCCATTACTTCAGAGTTACCTAATTTGGTTTTCGTCTGACCTTCAAACTGTGGTTCCTGTACCTTTACAGAAATTACAGCCGTTAGTCCTTCACGGAAATCGTCTCCGGTAATCTCAAACTTAACGTTTTTCAACAAACCCGACTTATCAGCATATGCTTTCAGCGTACGGGTTAAGCCTCTTCTAAAACCAGCAATGTGCGTACCGCCCTCATGTGTATTGATGTTATTTACATAAGAGTGTACGTTTTCTGCATAGCTGTCATTATATTGCATAGCCAGCTCTACTGGTATACCATTTTTAATTCCTTCTACATAGATAGGCTCAGCGATCAGTGAAGGGCGTCCGCCATCTAAAAATTGAACGAATTCTTTTAATCCGCCTTCAGAAAGGAAAAGTTCAGTTAAGAAATTTCCGTCATCATCTACTTCACGTTCATCAGTAAGTGTTAAGCTGATCCCTTTATTTAAAAAAGATAACTCTCTTAAACGGGAAGCCAGTGTATCGTAACGATACTCTGTAGTTTGGGTGAAAATGGTATTGTCCGGAGTAAAAGTAATTACCGTTCCTCTCTTTTCAGTCTCTCCTACAACTTTAACGTCATAAAGAGGTTTACCCATCGCATATTCCTGCTCCCAAACTTTTCCTTCGCGGTGAACTTCGGCTTTTAAATGGGTAGATAAGGCATTTACGCAACTTACCCCAACACCGTGTAATCCACCGGAAACTTTATACGTGTCTTTATCAAATTTACCACCTGCGTGCAAAACCGTCATTACAATCTCTAATGCCGATTTTTGCTCTTTCTGCATAATGCCGGTCGGAATTCCGCGGCCATTATCTTCCACCCTGATAGAATTGTCTTTAAGAATATTTACAGTGATCGTATCTGCATGGCCGGCCAGGGCCTCATCAATAGAATTATCTACTACTTCATAAACCAAATGGTGTAACCCTTTAACACCCGTATCCCCAATATACATCGAAGGGCGCTTACGTACTGCTTCTAAACCTTCTAATACCTGTATATTATCTGCCGAATAATTTGACTTTGAATCTTTTTCTTCGCTCATAAATGTTAATAAAAAATAAGAATCAAAAATAACGATTTGTGGGCAATTAACGGCAAATTGTGGATAAATAATTCAGTAAAATCGTATATTAACGACGCAAAAAAAACGACTTATTTAGGATACTAAATTGGAAATTTTATATTTGCTGAAATTTATATCTTCAGCGACACGAGAAATTGTGGTCTGAAAACAAAAACAGACAAAATCACAAAAAAATAATCTACATGAACAGAACATCTTTCAAACTAAGCACACTGGCTACAGCTGTAGCATTAGTTTCCGTAATGGCTTCGTGCCAGAATAAAGACAACAAAACAGCTGCTACAAGTACTTCAGCAAAAACTGATGCTCCTGCTGTAAAAAGCGGCGAACCCATTGTTTATGTAAACTCTGATTCTTTATTAACCAAATACGAGTATTTCAAAGATCTGAAAGTAAAATTAGATGCTAAATCTAAAGCTGCACAAACTGATCTTGCGGCTAAACAACAAGCTTTTCAACGTGAAGTAGCACAATACCAACAAACTCAAAGCACATTACCTGCAGATCAAAGGGCAGCTACTGAACAAAGACTGGCACGTAAACAACAAGAATTACAAGGTTATCAGCAAAATGCTGGCGCTGCGCTGCAAAATGAACAAGCTGTTGAACAAGAGAAATTATACAATAAAATTGCCGACTACCTAAAAATTTATGCGAAAGACAAAGGTTTCAAAATGGTATTAACTTACCAAAAAGGGAATAGCGCAATCTTGTTTGCAGATCCTTCTCTGGATGTTACCAGTGAAGTAATCGTTGGTCTTAACGAAGGTTACAAAGCCGATAAAAAATAAGGTTAAAAAGATTTGAAAAGATGCCCCGTATTGCACTGCCCCTAAAAAGTTAGACACTATTTTGGGGCAGTGCAATACGGGGCATTTTTTTTGTGAGCAGATTTCAAATGAATACAATGACAGAACAACACGAAAACTTCATGCGAATAGCCATAGCCCTATCCGAAAAAAATGTAACGGCAGGCTTAGGAGGACCATTTGGCGCGGTCATCGTCAGAGATGGAAAAGTCATCGCCAAAAGCGCCAATAAAGTAACGGCTACCAATGACCCTACCGCTCATGCTGAAGTTTCGGCTATCAGACTGGCCTGCAAAAAACTCCGGACCTTTGATTTAACGGGATGTGTGATCTATACCAGCTGTGAACCCTGCCCAATGTGTTTAAGCGCAATCTACTGGGCACGTATTGATCAGATTTATTACGCTAACACTAAATACGATGCCAAAAATATTGGTTTTGATGATCATTTTATTTACGAAGAACTACAAAAACCAGCAGCTCAGCGTAAACTACCTGTACAGCAGCTAATGCATCAGGAGGCGCAAAAAGCTTTTATCCTGTGGGCGCAATCCATGCATAAAACAGGCTACTGATCCTTCTTATCCTCATCAAAAAGATTATCGGTCAGGTCGTCAATCTCCCTGCGGTCTCTTTTTGTAGGTCTTCCTGCTCCCCTGTCCCTGGTGAGTACCGGAGAGTGGAACATACTTTTATAAGCTTGTGTTTCCTCCAAAGGAGTAATATCCTTGTATTTAGTCACGGCAATCTTAGATTCTACCCGGGTATACAATAGTTCCACTACCTCTATCACTTTTTTCTCTATCCCCTTTGAGACCTGGTAAACATCACCTGGTTTTACCACTACCGAAGCTTTAATATTTTGTCCGTTCATTTTAACACGTCCGGCCCTGCATGCTTCTGATGCTAAAGTCCTTGTCTTAAACAATCTTATTGCCCACAAGTATTTATCTATCCGTAATTTTTCCTGCTCTGCCATAAAAAATCAAAAATACGTAAGTAAAAGATCGCTCAATACATAAAATTGATTTATTTTGTGAAAAAATTAATAATTGACAATGATTAGAGAATTGAAAAAGTTAATAGAGGCTGCCTGGGAAGACAGATCCTTATTGGAATCCAGCGAACATTGTGAAGCAATTGAGACTGTAGTTTTGCAGTTAGATAAGGGAGAAATCCGTGTTGCTGAACCTATTCTGAATTCATGGGGGATAAACGAATGGATTAAAAAAGCAGTAATCCTCTATTTTCCTATCAGACAAATGAAAGAGACCGTTGTAGGTCCTTTTATCTACCATGATAAAATGAAACTAAAAACCAATTACAAAGAATTAGGTGTAAGAGTAGTGCCTGGTGCAAGTGCCCGTTATGGTGCATTCATCGCTAAAGGAGTTATTTTAATGCCTTCTTACGTAAATATTGGTGCTTATATTGATGAAGGTACAATGGTTGACACCTGGGCTACTGTTGGCTCTTGTGCACAAATAGGAAAACACGTTCACTTAAGTGGTGGTGTAGGTATTGGTGGTGTATTAGAACCTGTGCAGGCTGCACCGGTAATTATTGAAGATAACTGTTTCCTGGGTTCACGTGCGATCGTAGTTGAAGGTGTACGCGTAGAACGCGAAGCTGTTTTAGGTGCTAATGTAGTACTTACAGCCTCTACCAAGATCATTGATGTAAGTGGAAGCTCTCCTGTTGAATACAAAGGTGTTGTGCCTGCAAGATCAGTAGTGATCCCTGGAAGTTATACTAAAAAATTCCCTGCTGGTGATTACCAGGTTCCTTGTGCATTGATCATCGGAAAACGTAAAGAATCTACTGATAAAAAGACTTCCCTTAATGATGCATTAAGAGAAAACAATGTAGCCGTTTAAATGAACGTTGGTTTTGATGGAAAAAGGGCAGCAAATAACCTGACCGGATTAGGAAATTATAGCAGATCGCTGATCTTACAGCTTTCAGAATTTTTCCATCAGAACCAATATTATGTTTATACCCCAAAAGTTAAATTATCCGAACAGATCAATTCCTTCTTCCGGCATGAAAACATACATCTCAAATTACCTTCAAAAACGTCGTTCAAACCACTGTGGAGAAGCTTCGGCATCAAAGAGCAGCTAAAAAAAGATGAGATTACCATTTATCATGGTTTAAGTAACGAAGTACCTCTTGGCAGGATTAAAGCAGTTAAAACCGTAGTTACTATTCACGATTTGATCTACCTCCGCTTTCCGTCAAATTATAAACTCATCGACCGTAGCATCTACAATTTTAAAAGCAAGTATGCTTGTAAACATGCAGATCATATTATCGCGATCAGCGAACAGACAAAAAAAGATATTATCGAATACTATGACACCGATCCCTCAAAGATCGAAGTGATCTATCAGACCTGTGATGACTCTTTCAAACAGCTGGTCCCTGTTCCAATTAAGGAAGCCATACGTGAAAAATACCAACTTCCTGAAAAATATATGCTGAATGTAGGGACTATTGAGCCCAGGAAAAATCTCCTCCTGGCTGTGCAGGCACTAAAAGATGTACCAGCCGATCATTTCCTGGTCGTAGTAGGCAAACAGCAGGCTTATGCAAAACTGGTAAAAGCCGAAATTACACGTCTGGGGCTTACAGAAAGGGTCATCTTTCTTAAAGACATCCCCTTTACAGACCTGCCATCTATTTATCAGCTGGCTTCATTATTTCTTTATCCCTCTTTTTACGAAGGTTTTGGAATCCCTGTCATAGAAGCCCTCTATGGCGGAATCCCTGTAATAGCTGCCACAGGTTCATGTCTGGAAGAGGCTGGCGGACCAGATAGCCTTTACATTGATCCCAAGGATTCAAATGCATTGGCTATAGCCATCAATACAGTGCTAAAAAACCCTCTCCAAGCCAGTAAAATGAGAGAAAAAGGTCTGCTATTTGTGCAAAAATTTAATTCCCCTCTCTTAGCTCATCAGCTGATGAATTGTTATACGAATACGGTCTTGAAAGAGAAATAACAGAGATTATTTGATAAATTTACAGCATGCTAAGAAATGAAATTGAAAAAGCATTGACTGTACTTAAAAACGGCGGAGTAATACTCTATCCTACAGATACGATATGGGGATTGGGCTGCGATGCCACCAATGCAGCAGCTGCAGAAAAGATCAATACAATTAAAAACAGACAGGCCGACAAAAGTTTTATTATCCTGCTGGATAATGATTCAAAAATACAAAGTTATGTAGATGAAGTGCCTGAGGTAGCTTATGACCTGATCGAATATGCCGAACATCCTTTAACCATCGTCTTCTCCGGCGCAAAAAATTTAGCGAAAAATGTAATCAATGAAGATGGAAGTGTAGGCATCAGAATTGCCAAACATGATTTTGTTCAGCAACTGCTGCAGCGCTTCCGCAAACCGATTACATCAACTTCCGCTAATCTTTCAGGACAGCCATCCCCGCAATCTTTTGATGATATAGCCCAGGAAATTAAAGATTCGGTTGATTATGTTGTAAACTGGGAACAAGATCTCCGAAATAACAAGAAAAATTCAACAATAATGAAATTGAGTCCTTCTGGCCAATTTTCCTTTATTAGAAAGTAAGTTTTAGTACTTTTGCAAACTCAATGAAGCTATCGTCAGCGGAGATTAATCAACAAAGCTCACGATAGCTTCATGCTATTAATAAGAATAATATCATTTTGAAAAAAAATCTAGGACATCCTGTTTTTAAGGTACTCGCTGATATTGCAGCTGAAAATCATATCGAAGCGTATGTGATCGGCGGATACGTAAGAGATATATTTTTAAACAGGCCATCTAAGGATATTGATGTAGTGGTTTTAGGCAATGGAATTGAATTTGCTGAACTTGCCGGAAAACAATTAAAAAGCAAAGTGGCCGTCTTCAAAAACTTTGGTACGGCCATGCTCAGATATGGCGATCTTGAAATTGAATTTGTTGGCGCAAGGAAAGAATCTTACCGTGCTGATTCCCGTAAACCTATTGTCGAGAACGGGACAATCGAAGATGACCAGCTAAGAAGAGATTTTACCATCAATGCACTTGCCATTTCATTAAATAAAGAGAATTTCGGACAATTGATAGATCCCTTCAACGGTGTAGAAGATGTTGAAAAACAATTGATCAGAACCCCGCTGGATGCAGAAATTACCTTTTCTGATGATCCATTACGAATGATGCGTGCTATCCGTTTTGCCAGTCAGCTAAATTTTAACATCGACGAACAGGCAATCATTGCCATCACCCAGCAAAAAGAAAGAATCAGTATCGTTTCAAAAGAACGCATTACGGACGAATTGAATAAGATCATCCTGTCCCCTCTTCCTTCAATTGGTTTTAAACATCTTTTTAATACCGGCCTGCTGCATTTGATATTCCCGCAGATGGCAGCATTATATGGCGTGGAAATAATCAACGGAAAAGGCCATAAAGATAATTTTTACCATACCCTGCAGGTACTTGATAATATTTGTGAGGTAACTGATGACCTATGGCTTAGATGGGCAGCAATTCTTCATGATATCGCCAAACCGCCTACTAAACGTTTCGAAGAAAATCATGGATGGACATTTCACGGTCATGAAGATAAGGGAGCACGAATGGTTCCCCAGATCTTTAACCAGTTAAAACTTCCGTTAAATGAAAAAATGAAGCTGGTACAAAAACTAGTACAATTACATCTCCGCCCTATCGTATTGGCACAGGAAGTAGTGACTGATTCTGCAGTTAGACGTTTGCTGTTTGATGCCGGAGAAGATATAGATAGCCTGATGATGCTTTGCAATGCTGATGTAACCACCAAAAATGAATATAAAGTAAAAAAATACCGCAACAACTTTGAACTGGTCAAACAGAAATTAAAAGATGTAGAAGAGCGGGATAAATTAAGAAACTGGCAGCCTCCTGTTACAGGAAGTGATATTATGGAAGTCTTTGGGCTCCCGGCCGGAAAAGAAGTAGGCCTCATCAAAAATGCAATTCGTGAAGCTATACTGGAAGGTGAAATAACAAACTCCTATGATGATGCGTTAGCATTTATGCTGGTCAAAGGAAAAGAATTCGGTTTGTTACCTGTAACTAACCGACCTAAATAACAAATTAATATATTTATTTCATAATTTTATAAATAGAAATATAGCTCAAATGGCAATTTATAGATTTAGAATTAGTTTTGAAGACTACGATGAAGTGATTAGAGAGATCGACATCAAATCATCACAAACGTTTGAAGATTTACACAAAGCAGTACACCGTTCTACGGGATATACCAGTGAAAAATCTTCTTCGTTTTACGTGAGTTCTGATCACTGGATAAAAGGCGATGAAATCGCCTATCTCCCAATTCAAAGGAAAACTGATAATGGTGTGATCCTGATGGAAAATGCTAAATTAAGCAGCTACATTGAAGACCCGCACCAAAAATTCTATTATATATATAATTTTGACCGTCCCTTTGATTTTCATGTGGAGCTGATCAAGATCATCCTTCAAACAGATCCTAACATAGAATATCCTGTGCTTTTTAAAAGTATTGGTGAGGCGCCTAAGATCTTTGATGCAAGTAATCCGGCAGCAGCTGCTGCTGTAGCAGCAGTGGCCGCTTCTAATGATTTTGACTTCCTTAATGAGATGGACTTTGTTCCGGGAGATTCAGAAGAGATAGAAGCCATGGATGGAAGAGGAATTACAACCTCCGCAAAAAGTGAAGATGCAGACGAAGAGGATGAAGACGATGAATCTGATGATTTTTCTGACTCTGATGATTTTGGTGACGAAGAATTTGATAGTAAAGAAGATTACTAATGCCATATAATGGCAAAAAATAAAACTTTAATCGTAATAGCCGGTCCAACGGCAATAGGTAAAACAGCTTTAGCTATCATGTTGGCCCGGCATTTCTCTACGGAGATCATTTCTGCCGATTCCAGACAATTCTTCAAGGAGATGTCTATCGGGACTGCTAAGCCAAATGCAAATGAATTAGCTATGGCTAAGCATCATTTCATTGATTCTCACTCTATTAATACATTATTTAGTACCGGCGACTTTGAAAAGCAGGCATTAGAAGTATTGGAAAAAATATTTACTATCCACGATGTGGCTATTATGGCTGGAGGATCAGGACTTTACCTGGATGCAGTCACCAAAGGTCTTGACCAGCTGCCAGATACTGATATGAAAATCAGGGAACAACTCAATGCTTTATTTGAAACAGAAGGATTAGACCCTATAAAAGCAAAATTAGCCGAAGCAGATCCGGAGTATTATGCTAAAGTAGATCAATTCAATCCCCAGCGCATGATCCGTGGGTTAGAATTCTTTTTGTCGACCGGAAAAAAGGTTTCTTCATTCCTGACCAATAGTAAAAAGCAAAGGCATTTTGATATGATAAAAATAGGTCTCCATATAGAAAGACCGCAATTATATCAGCGTATTAATGATAGGGTTGATAGCATGCTCCATCAAGGCCTGCTGGAAGAAGTTAAATCCTTGCAAGCATACAAAGAGCTGAATGCACTAAAAACCGTCGGCTATGCCGAGCTTTTCGATTACCTGGATGGCAATCTTTCTTATGAAGAAGCCGTAGAAAAGATCAAACAAAACACACGTCGATTTGCCAAACGCCAGCTAACCTGGTTTAGACGAGATGATCAGATCCACTGGTTTGAACCTGATCAGGCTGCATCAGTGATCAGTTATATTGAAGAACAATTGTCGACTAAGCCAGCGCAGTAGGACCGCCAAAATTCATCGGGAAACCTGTAGGTTCGTCCTGAGTTTTTATTCTTCCGTTCAGTGTTTCAAATTTTTCTATATTATCCTGCATAGCCAGCATTAATCTTTTGGCATGCTCAGGGGTAAGTATAATCCTTGATTTAACCTTTGCCTTTGGAACACCTGGCATCACCCTGATAAAATCCAGTACAAACTCAGTATTGGAATGTGTGATGATAGCCAGATTAGAAAATATACCTTCTGCAATTTCTTCAGAAAGCTCAATATTGATCTGATTGTCGTTGTTTTGATTTTCCATACCACAAAACTAATCTTTAAATTATAAAAAATCCCAAATAAAAAAAGAGGCCGTGTCACAACTAAGTGATACGGCCTCCTGGAATATTAAAAAAAATTATGCCTCTACTTCTTCTTCTTGTTTCGAAGCTAATAATTTATCGTACTCTTCTTGTGAACCTACAATGATACGCTCGTAACCACGAACACCTGTTCCTGAAGGAATTAAGTGACCTACAATTACGTTCTCTTTCAATCCAAGCATATTGTCACGTTTACCTGCAATCGCAGCTTCGTTCAATACTTTTGTAGTTTCCTGGAAGGAAGCTGCAGAGATGAATGATTTAGTACCTAATGAAGCACGGGTAATACCTTGTAATACAGAACTGGCAGTTGCCGATCTTGCATCACGAACTTCGATCTGTTTCAAATCTTTACGTTTCAATTGAGAATTTTCATCTCTTAATTTACGCAGAGAAAGAATCTGACCTGGTTTAACGGTATTAGAATCACCAGCATCAATCACTACTTTTTTGTCATAGATCTCATCATTTTCGATCATGAAATCCCAACGGTCTACAGAGTTATTCTCTAAGAACGTAGTATCTCCCGGATCTTCAATGTGAACTTTCTGCATCATCTGGTGAACAATCACCTCAAAGTGTTTATCATTGATCTTCACACCTTGTAAACGATATACCTCTTGGATACCATTTACTAAGTATTCCTGAACAGCAGCAGGTCCTTTGATCGCTAAAATATCCGCAGGAGAGATTGATCCGTCTGATAATGGCATACCAGCTTTCACAAAATCGTTATCCTGAACCAGGATGTGTTTAGACAATGGAACAAGGTATTTTTTGATCTCACCATCTTTTGATTCGATAGTCATCTCACGGTTACCACGTTTCACACCACCTAAAGTTACCACACCATCAATCTCAGTTACTACAGCCGGGTTAGATGGGTTACGTGCTTCGAACAATTCAGTTACACGTGGTAAACCACCTGTAATATCTCTTGTTTTACCCGTTGCACGAGGGATTTTAACTAAGATCTGACCAGTTTTAACAGCTTCTCCATCATCTATTGAAACGTGAGCTCCAACCGGAATGTTATACTGTCTGATCAATTCACCTTTTTTATCTACAACCCTTACTGATGGATTTTTAGTTTTATCACGTGTATCGATAATTACTTTCTCACGGTGACCAGTTTGCTCATCTGATTCTTCACGGAAGGTAACACCCTCAATGATCGCATCAAACTCGATTTTACCAGCAAATTCCGAGATAATTACCGCATTGTACGGATCCCATGAACAGATTTTATCTCCTTTAGAAATTTTAGCTCCTTCTTCAACGTACAAGAATGAACCGTAAGGGATATTGTTGGTCATGATGATCTTACCAGTGCCTTCTTCAACGATTTTGAATTCACCTGAACGGCCTAAAACAATTTGTTTTACCCCTTCTTCACCTGTATCATTTGCTACAGTACGAACGTTTTCAAATTCGATGATACCATCAAACTTAGCATTGATCTGAGATTCAGCAGCAATGTTTGATGCAGTACCACCCACGTGGAATGTACGAAGTGTTAACTGTGTACCCGGCTCACCGATTGACTGTGCAGCAATTACACCAACAGCTTCACCTTTTTGAACACGTTTACCAGTGGCCAAGTTACGTCCGTAACATAAAGCACAAACACCTCTTTTATTCTCGCAAGTTAATACAGAACGTATTTCAACACCTTCCAGTGGAGATTCTTCAATTGCTCTCGCAACATCTTCATCGATATCCTGTCCGGCTGCAACCAATAGTTCACTTGTTAACGGATTGAATACATCATGAAGTGAAATACGACCTAAAATTCTGTCATATAAAGGCTCAACAATATCTTCATTATCTTTTAAAGCAGTAGTATACATACCTCTCAACGTACCACAATCAGCTGCATTCACGATCATATCCTGAGCAACATCATGTAAACGACGGGTTAGGTAACCAGCATCTGCAGTTTTTAACGCTGTATCCGCCAAACCTTTACGCGCACCGTGGGTAGAGATAAAGTATTCTAATACTGATAATCCTTCTTTAAAGTTAGAAAGAATTGGATTCTCAATAATCTCACCACCTGATCCCGATTTCTGAGGTTTTGCCATCAGACCACGCATTCCGCAAAGCTGACGAATCTGCTCTTTAGATCCACGTGCTCCAGAGTCAAGCATCATGTAAACCGAGTTAAAGCCCTGGTTATCGCTCGATAACTGAGTCATCACGAATGATGTTAAACGGTTATTGATACGGGTCCAGATATCGATGATCTGATTGTAACGCTCGTTGTTGGTAATGAATCCCATGTTATAGTTATTCCTTACCTCTTCAACCTCAGCAGAAGCTTGTTCTAAAAGAACTTGTTTCTCTACCGGAATGTTAACATCCTGCAAGTTGAATGACAAACCACCTCTAAATGCCATTTGGAAACCTAATTCCTTAATATCATCTAAGAATCTGGCTGCGCGAGACATACCAGTTACTTTTACTACATCACCGATAATATCTCTCAGTGATTTTTTAGTAAGCAACTCATTGATATAACCAACTTCTTCCGGTACCATTTGATTAAACAATACGCGGCCTACAGTGGTTTCTGTTAATTTATTAACGATGTTACCATCGATATCCTTAACATTTACTTTTACTTTGATAAATGCGTGAAGATCTATTCTTTTCTCATTGTAAGCAATGATCACTTCTTCCGGAGAATAGAAAGATGCATCCTGACCTTTAACTACACGTCCTTCATCTGTTCTGCGGCCTTTAGTAATATAATAAAGACCCAAAACCATATCCTGAGACGGTACAGTAATAGGCGTACCATTTGCAGGGTTAAGAATGTTGTGTGCAGCTAACATCAATACCTGGGCTTCCAATATAGCAGCATGACCTAAAGGTAAATGCACAGCCATCTGGTCACCGTCAAAATCCGCGTTAAATGCAGTACACACTAATGGGTGTAACTGGATCGCTTTTCCTTCTACCAATTTAGGCTGGAAAGATTGTATACCCAATCTGTGCAGCGTAGGCGCACGATTCAGTAATACAGGGTGTCCTTTTAAAACATTTTCCAGGATATCCCAAACTAAAGGATCTTTTCTATCAACGATTTTCTTTGCAGATTTAACTGTTTTCACAATTCCACGTTCGATCATCTTACGAATAATAAACGGTTTGAAAAGCTCAGCAGCCATATCTTTAGGTAAACCGCACTCGTGTAATTTCAAGTTTGGTCCTACAACAATTACAGAACGTGCTGAATAATCCACACGTTTACCCAATAAATTCTGACGGAAACGTCCTTGTTTACCTTTCAGGATATCTGAAAGAGATTTCAATGCACGGTTACCTTCAGTCTTTACCGCATTTACTTTACGTGAGTTATCAAATAACGAATCTACAGCTTCCTGTAACATACGTTTTTCGTTACGTAAAATAACTTCCGGTGCTTTAATCTCGATCAAACGTTTTAAACGGTTGTTACGGATAATCACACGACGGTACAGATCATTCAAATCTGAAGTCGCAAAACGACCACCTTCAAGAGGTACCAGCGGACGCAATTCCGGTGGAATAACAGGAACAATTTTGATGATCATCCATTCTGGATTATTCTCAATGCGTGTTCTTGCACCACGGAAAGCTTCAACAACCTGTAAACGTTTTAATGCTTCGTTTTTACGTTGCTGAGAAGTTTCGTTTGCTGCCTGGTGACGTAAGTTGTAAGATAAAGTATCTAAGTCAATACGTTTCAACAAATCTTCTAATGCTTCAGCACCCATTTTGGCGATGAATTTATTAGGATCTTTATCGTCTAAATATTGATTTTCTTTTGGTAATTTATCTAAGATATCTAAGTACTCTTCCTCAGTCAGGAAATCCATATACTGGATTCCTTGTTCTTCCATTAAACCAGATTGTATTACTACATAACGCTCGTAGTAAATGATCAAATCTAATCTTTTGGTAGGAAGACCTAATAAATAACCGATTTTATTTGGCAATGAACGGAAATACCAGATATGCGCAACAGGAACTACCAAGTTAATGTGTCCCATACGCTCTCTGCGTACTTTTTTCTCCGTTACTTCAACACCACAACGGTCACAAACAATACCTTTATAACGGATACGTTTGTATTTACCGCAATGACATTCGTAATCTTTTACCGGACCAAAAATACGCTCGCAAAACAAACCGTCACGTTCTGGTTTGTAAGTACGATAATTGATAGTCTCAGGTTTTAACACCTCACCACTAGAGCGCTCTAAAATAGCCTCCGGCGATGCCAAACTAATGGTAATCGAGGTGAAATTGCTTTTTAATTTATTATCCTTTTTGTAAGACATAGCTCTGTTGTTTGAATTTGAAAATTTAAAAAGCAGGAGCGGACAAAATCCGTTCCTGCATTAAAAAATTCAACATTAGTCTAACGTAATATCTAAACCTAATCCGCGCAGCTCATGTACCAGTACATTAAATGATTCCGGTACACCTGGAGTCGGCAGGTTCTCGCCTTTTACAATTGCTTCATAAGTTTTGGCTCTTCCGATCACATCATCCGACTTCACAGTCAGGATTTCCTGAAGAATATTAGCCGCACCGAATGCCTCTAATGCCCAAACCTCCATCTCACCAAAACGCTGACCACCAAACTGAGCTTTACCACCCAATGGCTGTTGTGTAATTAATGAATATGGTCCGATTGAACGGGCGTGCATTTTATCATCAACCATGTGACCCAATTTCAGCATGTAGATAATACCTACTGTAGTTGGCTGGTCAAAGCGCTCACCTGTTAAACCATTATGTAAATAGGTTCTTCCTGATGCTGGTACGCCAGCTTTAGCGATCCATTCTTCTACTTCCTCATGTTTAGCACCATCAAAGATCGGAGTTGCAAATTTAACACCCAATTCTTTACCGGCCCAAGCCAATACAGTTTCGTAGATCTGACCCAGGTTCATACGTGAAGGTACACCCAGTGGGTTCAGCACGATATCAACCGGAGTTCCATCATCAAGGAACGGCATATCTTCATCACGAACGATACGGGCAACAATACCCTTATTACCGTGACGACCAGCCATCTTATCTCCTACTTTCAACTTACGTTTTTTGGCTACATAAACTTTTGCCATTTGAACAATTCCTGAAGGCAACTCATCACCTACACTAATTGCAAATTTATCGCGTTTATAAGCACCAAGCTCTTCATTTACACGGATACCATAGTTATGGATCAATAATTTGATCTGATCATTTTTATCGTCATCAGTAGTCCATTTGTATGGATTAATGTGAGCGAATTCAAGATCAGCTAAACTTTTCTGTGTAAACTTAGCTCCTTTAGCGAACAACAGTTCCTTGTAAACGTTAAATACACCCTGAGATGTTTTACCATTCACAATCTGGAACAATTTATCAACCAACTCATTTTTCAGGTTAGTTGTCGCCAGGTTATATCTCTTGTCTAATTTCTCTATCGCTGCTTTTTCTTCAGCTTTAGTAGTTTTCTTAGCTCTTGAGAATAACTTAGTATCAATGACCACACCTTTGATAGATGGAGGTGTTTTCAGGGATGCATCTTTCACATCACCTGCTTTATCTCCAAAGATCGCACGTAATAGTTTCTCTTCCGGTGAAGGATCAGACTCTCCCTTAGGGGTAATTTTACCAATAAGGATATCGCCTTCTTTTACTTCAGCACCGATACGGATGATACCATTTTCATCTAAATCTTTAGTCGCTTCTTCAGAAACGTTAGGGATATCTGGTGTTAATTCCTCTTCCCCGCGTTTAGTATCACGAACTTCCAATTCAAACTCTTCAATATGCAATGAAGTGAAAATATCTTCACGAACAATACGCTCACTGATTACGATCGCATCCTCAAAGTTGTATCCTTGCCAAGGCATGAACGCTACTTTTAAGTTACGGCCTAAAGCCAGCTCACCATTTTCAGTTGCATAACCTTCACATAATACTTGTCCTTTAACAACTTTCTGACCTTTCTTAACGATTGGTTTTAAGTTGATACAAGTGTTCTGATTGGTTTTCTTGAATTTGATTAATTTATAAGTTTTGCTATCACCTTCAAATGATACTAAACGATCTGCATCGTTACGTACATATTTAATGGTGATCTCATTTGCATCAACATATTCAACAACACCATCGCCTTCAGCATTGATCAGTGTTCTGGAGTCACGAGCTACACGACCTTCCAGACCGGTACCAACAATTGGCGCTTCAGGACGTAACAATGGTACAGCCTGACGTTGCATGTTGGATCCCATCAGGGCCCTGTTCGCATCATCATGTTCTAAGAACGGAATCAATGAAGCAGCAATTGACGTAATCTGATTTGGAGCCACGTCCATTAAGTCTAATTTCTCAGGCTCAATAATCGGGAAGTCACCCTCATAACGTGCTTTAACACGTGCAGTAGTGAAATTACCTTTATCATCATACGCTGCATTTGCCTGTGCAATCGTTTTACCATCTTCATCTTCCGCAGAAAGATAAATTACATCTTCATCTACAGCAACGATACCGTCTCTTACGATCTTGTATGGAGTTTCTATAAATCCTAATGTATTGATCTTCGCATGTACACAAAGTGACGAGATCAAACCAATGTTTGGTCCCTCTGGTGTTTCAATCGTACATAACCTGCCGTAGTGAGTATAGTGAACGTCACGTACCTCAAAACCTGCTCTTTCACGGGAAAGACCACCTGGGCCTAAAGCTGAAAGACGACGCTTGTGCGTGATCTCTGCCAAAGGATTGGTCTGGTCCATGAACTGCGACAACTGGTTGGTACCAAAGAATGAATTAATAACCGACGATAAAGTACGGGCATTGATCAAATCTGTTGGGGTAAAAACCTCATTGTCACGAATGTTCATCCGCTCACGGATAGTACGTGCCATACGCGCCAGACCTACACCGAACTGAGCATATAACTGCTCACCTACTGTACGTACACGACGGTTTGACAAGTGGTCAATATCATCGACCTCTTCTTTGGAGTTGATCAGTTTAATCAGGTATTTAACAATTGCAATAATATCTGCTTTTGTCAATACTTTAACGTGATCAGGGGTATCCATTTTCAACTTACGGTTGATGCGGTAACGACCAACATCTCCTAAGTCATAACGTTTATCCGAGAAGAACAAACGCTCAATGATACCTCTTGCAGTTTCCTCATCAGGTGGTTCTGCGTTACGCAAAGCACGATAGATGTTTTCAACCGCCTCTTTTTCAGAGTTTGAAGTATCTTTTTGTAATGTATTATATATAATTGTATAATCGGCCTGACTGGCACCGTCATCTTTTGATAAGATAATAGTTTTAACACCAGCGTCAATGATCATATCAATGTGCTCGTCTTCTAAAACAGTATCCCTGTCTAAGATCACTTCGTTACGATCTATAGAAACTACCTCACCAGTATCTTCGTCTACAAAATCTTCAACCCATTTTCTTAAAACTCTTGCAGCAAGTTTACGTCCGATGTATTTCTTTAAACCAGATTTGCTAACTTTTACTTCATCAGCTAAATCAAACAGTTCAAGGATATCCTTATCAGAATCATAACCAATAGCACGCAATAACGTGGTAACCGGGAATTTTTTCTTACGGTCAATGTAAGCATACATGACATTATTCACGTCAGTAGCAAACTCGATCCATGACCCTTTGAAAGGAATCACACGGGCAGAGTACAACTTAGTTCCGTTAGTGTGGCGGCTTTGGCCAAAGAACACACCTGGAGACCTGTGTAATTGAGAAACAATTACGCGTTCTGCACCATTGATCACGAACGTACCTTTAGGAGTCATATATGGGATAGTTCCCAGATAAACATCCTGAATGATAGTTTCAAAATCTTCGTGTTCCGCATCATTACAAGACAATTTCAACTTTGCCTTTAAGGGAACACTATAAGTTAACCCACGGTCGATACACTCAGGTATATCATAACGCGGCGGGTCAATAAAATAATCAAGGAATTCCAAAACGAAAATATTTCTGGAATCAGTGATTGGAAAGTTTTCAGCAAAAACCTTAAACAAACCTTCAGTGTGACGGTTGTCTGATGTAGTTTCTATCTGAAAAAATTCTCTGAATGATTGCAACTGTACATCTAGAAAATCGGGATAGTCTATGATGTGCTTACTACGTGCAAAATTTACTCTTTGGTCGACTTTATTTGCCAAGGTACTAAAGTTAATTTAGTTTAAGAATAAACTATTTGTTTGGTTTGCCGTGAACATTCCATCAACCAAACTTAGATGAAATGTATATAAACAGGTATAGACTCCGACTGTACAGTCGGAGTCTATGTTTAAAGTTATATTAAAATTAAGTGATTACTTAATCTCAACTACAGCTCCAGCTTCTTCTAATTGTTTTTTCAAAGCTTCAGCTTCGTCTTTAGAAACACCAGTTTTTACTTCTTTAGGTGCACCATCAACTAAGTCTTTAGCTTCTTTCAAACCTAATCCAGTTAAGTCTTTTACCAACTTAACAACTGCTAGTTTAGCACCACCAGCTTCTTTCAAGATTACATCGAAAGTAGATTTTTCTTCAGCCACAGGAGCAGCATCACCAGCAGGACCTGCAACAGCAACTGCAGCAGCAGCTGGTTCGATACCATACTCGTCTTTAAGGATTTGAGCTAATTCGTTAACTTCTTTAACTGTTAAGTTTACCAATTGCTCAGCAAACGCTTTTAAATCTGCCATTTTTATAGAGTTTTAAATATTTTACGTAAATGAATTTATTAATATAGAACTTTTAAGGTGTTCCTTAACCTTCTCTTTCCTGAAGAGTTTTAACAATTCCTGCGATTTTGCTACCACTTGATTTAAGGGCAGAAATAACATTTTTAGCTGGTGATTGTAATAACCCAATGATATCGCCAATAAGCTCTTCTCTTGATTTCAAGCTTACTAATGCATCTAAATGATGATCTCCAACAAATATAGCAGTATCAATGAATGCTGCTTTTAAAAGTGGTTTTTCAGTGCCTTTAACTTTTCTCAAAGCTTTGATCAGCTTAGCTGGACCATTACCTGTTTTTGAAAATAATAACGCTGACTGACCTTTTAGTGCTTCAAATATCTCTGAATTATCACCTTCTAATCCTTCGATCGCTTTTCTGATCAAAGTATTTTTAGCAACCTGCATCTCAATGCCGCTTTCGAAACATTTGCGACGGATGTTGTTAATTTTCTCAACAGATAAGCTTGATGTGTCGGCAATATAAAAATTACCGAATTCCTGCATCTTCTCTTGAAGAGCCGAAACTACTTCGTTTTTTTCTTCTCTGTTCATAATTAAATACCCGCTACTGATTTAGTTTCGATTGCAATTCCAGGACTCATTGTAGAAGACACGTGAATGCTTTTAAAATAAGTTCCTTTAGCAGAGGATGGTTTTAGCTTAGAAATTACCTGAAGTACTTCTAATGCATTTTCATATATTTTATCTGCTGGGAATGATACTTTTCCTACTGAAGCGTGAATGATACCACTTTTGTCAACTTTAAAATCAATCTTACCGCCTTTTACGTCAGTAACTGCTTTTCCAACATCGTTGGTTACAGTTCCTGATTTTGGGTTTGGCATAAGGTTACGTGGACCTAAAACGCGGCCCAGTTTACCTACTTTTGCCATACAAGCAGGAGTAGTGATAATAATGTCAACATCAGTCCATCCACCTTCAATCTTAGCAACATATTCGTCTAAACCTACGAAATCTGCACCTGCTGCTTTAGCCTCTTCTTCCTTATCAGGATTACAAAGAACTAATACACGAACAGTTTTACCTGTACCGTGTGGTAAAGTAGCGATACCACGTACCATTTGATTCGCTTTACGCGGATCAACACCTAAAGCGATGTCGATATCAACCGAAGCATCAAATTTGGTGGTAGTGATTTCTTTTACCAATGCAGCCGCATCCTGTAAAGAATACGTTTTACCGATTTCTAGTTTAGCATGTGCCTTTTTTTGATTTTTTGTTAATTTAGCCACTGTTGTAAACTGTTTTTTGTTAATTAATTTGTCCAGGGTGCATCGCCGCTAACGGTGATTCCCATACTGCGTGCTGTACCGGCAACCATACTCATTGCCGATTCGATAGTGAATGCATTTAAATCAGTCATTTTATCTTCAGCAATTGACTTAACCTGATCCCAAGTCACCGAACCAACTTTCTTACGGTTGGGCTCAGCAGAACCACTCGTTAATTTAGTCGCATCCTTTAACTGGATAGCAACCG
>Ga0233344_1000047_pt1 | contig 23037 bp, 21 predicted proteins | sample GEONDECOMP281_FD_180697 | JGI IMG/M metagenome (GOLD analysis project Ga0233344, IMG submission 180697) | Leaf litter microbial communities from Shasta-Trinity National Forest, California, United States - GEON-DECOMP-281 | ecosystem: Environmental > Terrestrial > Plant litter > Unclassified...
TCTCAGACCTTCCATTAGTGGAACAACAAGTTTCAACGGATTATTGGATATACTGGTAAAGGTAGGGTTGCCCCCTGCAGGCTGGATCGGAATTCCTGTTGCCGTAACAGGAACAAGTGACAAGCCGAAGATTAAGTTTTTCAGCAGAACCGGTCAGGGGATTTTAACCGCGCTGTATAACAGGAAAATTAACAAGGTGATTAGGGAAGAGAAACGCGATCAGAAGAAATCAGGCGGAGAGCAGCGCAAAGAAAAAAATGCTAATGAAAAGAAAGCTAAAAATGCAGAGAAAGAAGTAAATAAAGATCTTAAAAAAAATTAATACAATAAGTTACCTGCAGTAAATGTAATTTAAAAAGAAAGCGGAAATGATCAATGACCATTTCCGCTTATCTAATTAACGCTCTCATCTACTAAAGCGTAAAATTTCACTTATTATTGTACAGCTGGAAAAAATAAATCAATTGCCAAATTAATAAGCGCTAATATTTGATTTTTACACAAAAATTATGAGTAAAACGTCTTTTGAAGAATTATGCTTTCGGCTTTCCAGCGGTTTATCTACTGATCTTAGAATGGACAGCATATGGAGCTGACTGGCGGCATGAGCTTGTAATACAGCTCTTCTTTTGTTTAGTAATAATAAAAACTTGCATGCATTTAGTCACCAAAAAATATTTCTTGGTAAAAACAGACATCCTACAAGCTAGGAACAAATCCTATAATCTTCGTCATCTTGTTTTCATCGTTATATTCCACATAGTCCCTGCCTGCAAACTCACCTTTGGCGGGGATATCGATACTCCACGAGTAATAACAATGATGGTCGAAATATTCCGGCTCAGTCAATAGGGAAAAGGTACGGCCGGGCACTTTCTCATACGAAGACATTACCAAATCAACAAATGCATCAATTCCTGTTACCAAAGGTGTTTGCCTGTCCTGGTAAGTGATTCCATCAGCTAAGATTTGTGCAAAAGCATTTTTCACTTCTGCTGCTGTCTTTTCGTTCCAGGCGCTTGTGTAGCGCTCAACTGTATCTTTCATGTTTTTCATATCACAAAATTATTGATTCGTCCTCAGCTGAAAATTAAAGTAGTTTAATAAATGAAAAAGTTTTAACACAAGAGAAGACATCAAACACGCTCCACTTGAAACAAAAATAGCCCGGCGTCAACCCGGCTATCCATCTGCTGTATAGTTAAAATGTATGAATAGTAATCTTATAACCATGCCTGTATATGAGCTTTCTCTCATGCCAGAATTCATCATAGTGATGATACTTTCACTCAATTAAAGCCTTTTTTTAGAAAATTACCGCAAACAAATCGTCTATAAAACGGTTCGGTCTTAATACGGCTGGGGGTTAGTAATACTGTAGTAATAAGGTGTTATCTAATCATTATTTTGATAAATAATGATAGGCAGGTATTACATGGACAATTTTACCGTTTTTCTCCAACCGGTCGGTTTGATCAAGTGTAATGATAAAACCTTCATTGGCTTTGAAAAATGTGAGCGCTTCAACTACACCGTCCAATTCCCGGTTGATATTATCAGGATTCAAATCGAAACAAACCTGAACGGCTTCTACCAATCTGCTGTTATTAACGATAACGAAATCGCATTCATTTTTTTCGGCAAAATAATAGATTTCCCTGTATTTTTGACGCAAGTATAAGTAAATCAAATTTTCGAATTTTCTACCATTATCTTCTGAGAAGGAACCTGAATTCACATTGATCAGGCCAGTATCTATAGCATAAACTTTTCTCGGATTTGCGATTTGTTTTCTTAAAGAATAGCTGAATTTTGGCACGAATTGTAATAAATAAGAATATTCCAAGTGGGACAGGTATTCCATTACCGTACTTGTTGACCCGATCTCAAAGAGAGTTTTGAGCCTGTTACCTGTTATAAGCTTAGAAACATTGGAGAGGAGATAGAATGCCATCCGTTGCAATGTTTTAACATCCCTGATGCCATAGCGCACTACTATGTCCCTGATCAAAATATCCTCGAATAATTGGTTTAATATTTCAGGTATCCCTTGCTTTAAATATTCGGGGAAGCCACCTAATTCTAAATAAGTCAACAAAGAAGACTTATCATAAGATAATCCTTTAAACGCACAAAATTCATGATATGAAAAGGGGAAAAGCTCTTTTGTTATGTGGCGCCCGGTTAATTTGGTTCCCAGCTCTCTGCTTAATAAAGAAGCGTTAGAACCTGTTATTACTAATTTGTAATCTTCATCAAGCTTTTGCCTCGCATATCTTTCCCACTCCGGTATAATTTGTATCTCGTCAAAAAAAAGCACCTTGCTTCCGCTGGCTTTTATAGATTCATCCAGTCTGGCAAAGTCAGTAGGGCCAAATTCATAGAGCCGGGGATCTTCAAAATTGAGATAAAGTGCATCTGGATATCTTTCTTTGAGTAACTGAAAGAGTAGTGTGCTTTTTCCGCATCTTCTTATTCCTGAAACAATTAGAGCGAACGCCGATAGGTCTGGTAATTTAGCCAGCGCGTCTCTTTTCAAGCCTGAATCTTTTTGAGAAAGATTCGTTTTTTGCGTTTCGATGACTTGATTAATAGCCGATTGAAGTACCATAATTACTTATTTGATACAAAAATACAAAAATGTTTGTTAGTAATGTACAAGTCTGTTTCCTGATAAAATACATTTTTTATCAGGAAAATCTAAATAAAAGTCTTAGCATGGTAAAGTGAAATATTGTCAAAAAAACAGGAGTCAAGTCTAAAAAAAGAACTGACTCCTGTATGGTACACCCAATAGGACTTACATCGAACCATTTTGTGCTGATTGTGCCGATCTAGTAACTACATTGGATTCAAATGACAAATTTTAGATTAAGACTATTGTTAGAATCTATATATAAATATCTGTAAAGATTATTTATTCAAAGCTCTAAGGATCTCTTCAAGCTTTAATTCACCCTCCACTGTCTGTGCTCCCTTTTGAATGGCTCCTGTCATGATTCGTGCTGTTTCTGGATTAAAGACCAAAGCAGCCCAACCATCATTTTCCAATTGAAAACCTTTTACGTTTCTGATCGGTGACAATACTTTTTTTGTTATTTCTATTACACCTTCAGGTAAGTTTGCAATATTCTGAGCCAAGCGATCTACAAAGGTATCTATTTCCGCATCCTTTATGGCACGATTAATCCAGCCATAACGTTCGGCAGTAGCGGCATCAAATAAATCGGCACCTAAAATAACTTCTAAAGCACGTCCACGCGTCATTTTCGAAGAAAGGTATTGTGTAGCCCCACCTCCGGGAATAATTCCCATTAGCGCTTCACATTGAGACAATTTTCCTTTTTCCAAAGAGGCAAAGCTCATATCAGCTGCTGCAACAAATTCGGCACCACCACCACGGGCTATACCTTTCAATTTTACGATTGTTATTTGAGGTTGTTCTCTGAGCATTTCGCCAACTGCCTGGAAGATGTTTAGCCCTTCTGGTGCAGCTTTGCCTAATTCTTCTAATATAGCCTGTTCTTCCAAAATATTCATATCCACATGAGCGATGAAAAAATCAGGATTTATACTGTCGAAAATGATCACTTTAACGTTCTTATCAGTAGATAAGTCATTGAGTAACTGTTTCAGTTCTTTTATCAGCTTACCACTCAAAGCATTTACGGGGGCATTGTCCAAGGTTATATTTGCTACACCGTTTTTGATGTTGAAATGTAACATTTGATATTCATTCTCTTCAAATTTTGCTGTGCTAATCTGCGTCATTTTTTCATTGTTAAGATTCTTGTTCCTATTTTTATGATTACTTTTAGTAAAGGTAAAAGCTGCATTTTTAATTTTTGAAAATGCTATAACAGACTATAGCACATGTTAGACGAAGAAAATAAAGAAAAACTGTATATCTGTACGATTAAAAATCAGGAAGAAATCAAGTACGCCCAGGATGCACTTTATATATTAAGCGGCAAATGGCGTATGCCTATCATTATAGCGTTATACAATGGTTTACGTCGTTATCGGGACATCGCACGTAATATACCTGGTATAACATTTACTATGCTCTCTAGGGATTTGCAATTGATGGAACTCAACAAATTGGTAATTAGAATTGAAGATCCTGATTTTCCGAAAACTGTAGAATATATGTTGACGGATTATTGCAAATCTTTATACCCCATTGTCGAAAATTTGATACATTGGGGAAAGCAACATCGACAAGTTATCAGAATGGTTAGTCCCACAGCAATAGGATTATAGTTGAGTGCCTTATACAAGCGTTATGAAATCAGAAATTTTACAGCAGAAAGAATAAACAAACTCATCTTCACTCGCCCTAAAGAACGGGGGCATTTTTCTGGTGGTTAGAACCGTGAAACAGTTCCGATTCTCTTCAAAAAGTGGTTTTGTCGCATTAATAAGCACATCTACATTTGGGATTTGGTAAGGATGTATATTTTCAAACTTCAAAAAGAGCAAATAATCAAAATCTAACTTGCTAATATCAACATTTAAAATATTCCCGGGGCTATAACGAAAGTCACCATTCTTTTTCCAAAGAAACACATTGTAGTAGCCATACTCGATTATTGATCCCATAATTTTGTATTGTTAATGATTCAAATAAATATATATGATCTAAAACCATGCTTTCTAAGTAGGTGGAAACGGCAAATCTGCCTTCTTCTTTCTAAATCAAGCCTTTTGATTAAATTATATTGATCCTCGGTGAATAAGTCACACTCTCCAAAAACATTTATCTTGTCATTTTCCCAATAGAAATTTCTAATGCTCGGATATATTGCATCGGGAGTTATTAAATAGTATTTCTCGGCAAAATCCACTAATAAAAAGTGTCTGATTAATTTATTAAAATAATTTAGATTCTCTTGGTCAAGATATATGACTGCTGAAAGACCATTCCCGTTAATCTTGTTTTCAAATACTTTTATGTGCGTGTTTTTTAAGATTGAGTCATAATAGACAAAAGCTCTATAAAAGGGATAATTTTGATAGAGACTGCTTTCTACTCCGTTTATCGATACTCCAAACTTGAGATTGAAGTACTTATTAAGCCAGGCACAAATAATGGGTCCATAATGGTAATCATCGACATATCCTGTGGTTTGAAATCCAGCTCGGTAGTCTGGGTGAAATCCAGTAAAATTTGCCTCAATTACAAAATAATCTTTATTAGCTGTTACACCTATGTCCCATGCAATAAATGCTCCTTCGGAAACTGAAAGGGGTAAATTTTCTAAAACCTGTTTTAGAAAATTTTCTACATTGCTTTTATCGCTTAAAGACTTTAGTCCTTGGGTAAGGTAACTTAATGCTGGAATAATCTCCCTACAGAAAGAATGTATTCTATACTCTGATTGCAGATTCAGCCTTTTTTGTAATATATAAGGCTGCGTACTATCCAGTACTTCTTTACTCATTTTTGAGATAGTCTCAAATTCACCGCTTTTATCCCAACTTTTTGTACTGAATGATGCGTCTCCCAATGACTGTTTTATAAAAAAGCCTTCCAGCAACAAATTTTTAATCTTGTTGTATCCATTAGGTTCATTCAGTAGTTTGGAGAAACTAAAGGATATAGGCATGCAACCTGGGCAATAATGGTTTAGTACATAATACTGATTTAATTTATGTTCTAACCTCCATTTAAAAACATGATGTTCATCAAAATTAATTTCATGGAGGATTGCTCTTACAAAAAGATCACCACAACTACCTGACAAATTAGAAATTAACAATTCGTAGGGTTTCAACTGAAAAGATTGAGGAGTGCTATATCTATATAATTTCTGCTCGTTTGAGTTTTCTATATCATAAATCAACTCCTTTACTTCGTCAGGCTCTGTCATGGAGGTATACTTGGAAGAGTAATTTACTGAAATGCTAAGATTTTAGATACGTCATTGGTTACAATTACACGCCATTTTTGAAGTAAATGAAATTTCAATTTTAAACTCTCATTCAGCAATATTAATCCTTAGACGTAGATCTTATTTTGCAGATGCGCGTAGTTGAATATGCATATTATTAATCATTGAATCGATGTTTTTAACTCCTATCGAATCGAAATAATGATTGTTTGTGCGCAAATTATTTTGCAAATCATTATAATCTTTCTCCTTCATACCTTGAGCTAAACATTGTTCCTTAGTAAATTTAAGTACCATATGGTTATTTTCAGCTACAACGCCATTGACTAATACATAACGTAATGAAGTAGCAAACTTCTCCTGCTCTGGTGTTCGCAAGCTATCGGGGATTTGACCAAACATTTTATATCGATTCCCTTTTACATCAATAAATGTTGTGTCCTTTTTTGATTTAGCATGTTGGTTGGCACTTGTGCCTTTGTTCTTACAAGTCGCTGCCGTGAGCAGGAAGAAGGCAAATAAAATTACTAATTTCATGTGTCAGATAGTTATGTGATTAATTTAGATTATTACAAATAAGTTAGGTGTGCATTGCCTGCCACGTGCAAGTTCCACCATTTGTGTCAGTAGTTTGAAATGTGATATTAACAGTGATATTCGATGCGTCTATAGGAACATCAAGTGTAGTAAATGTTATGGGATTAGCAGTTGCAGATTTTGGATTCCAACCGCCTAAAGCCCTTGTTTGAACTGTCCAGCCCGGCAGTGGAGCAACAGACCTGTATCTAAATCTAACAAAGCTGGTTATAGAAGGTGCAAAAAAAGTAGTTCCAACTTGCGTTTGATCGTCGGAAGATAATGTACCACTTGGTAAAGTTCCACCTGAACCGTCACCAGTGCTCTCACCTCCGCCACCTCCAGTATTTGGATAGGTTGGGTAGTTTGGATCATAGCCACCACCACCACCTCCTCCTCCGCCACCTGGAGGATCAGTTATATAACCAAATAGAATTATAACATTACCTTTTAACTTTTCTATTGTTTTCTTTTTCATAGCAGTAAGGTTTAGTTCTGCAATCCCTTATCCTGCTTTTGGAAGGCAGAAAACTTCGTGCAGTATTTAAAATTAAATATTGTCCAATCATAAAACTAAATCATTATATGTAATAAATCAATGTCATACGTCCCATTATGAAAGATGAACAAAAGGAACAATAGCTAAATTGATTTATATAGAAAAAATGACGATTTGTATTTTCATTACATATACTATATTGCTTTTTAATGACAAATAATTCGGATATTTAGACCTCAATTTTAGCCTACAATTTACATCAAATACACTTAACATCGTGTTAGAAGCATGTTAAAGACGCTTAAATGGTGGCGGTTTTTAGCCTTTTTAAAGGGCTAAAAACACATACCGAACTCCATGCCTGTGCCTGCTTTTAGTTCATTAGAAGGGCTGATTTGCTTTCTAATGAGAAGCTGTGGCAAAGGTTAAATGCTAATTGTGTTTGCTTTAATCCAGTGCCGAACATTACAGATTGCAATTTACTATCTTCGTTTTTAAAGTTTTTAACGTTTTGAAAATATCATGTAATGGCATTGTAAGCCCCAAGAACAGTTCCTTTTGTTGTCTGCTCTAATTGTGTTGGACTTGAAAAAGCACCTGATCCGGAATTACCAGCTGGGAAAAAATATTCAGCAGTATGGTTTCTTCGCTTATGCAGTGAAAGAAGCGTTGTTCCTTTCATACAAGGAGAAAAAAGTACTGGTTGGCCTTTTTGAAAACATTGCTGCTGAACTGGAGGGGAACACCGATACTTTTAGTCAGATGTACTGGTTTCCCAGATTGAGTTGCTGCTCAATTATAGTAACCGTTTTTACAACAGGCAATTTCTTACCCGCAAGGCACTCCATCATGACCTGATTAGTCAAATGGATACCTACCTAGCCAGCAGTTAATCCACGACCGATTAGTTGAAAAGGCTAAAATGATCTTAAATACTACCCGATCGACCATTGCAGAGATTGCTTATCAACTGGGGTTTGAGCATCCGCAGTCTTTTAATAAGTTACTTAAGCGCTACGCTGATGTATCACCAAATGTTTTTAGAAAGTCTTTTAACTGAACATTTACCCAATATTGGCTCCCAGGATGAGCGGTCAGGGATATTTTAAGAAAAGACCCTGATGATTTTGGCAGCCTCTAATGTAGCTGGCCAGATGATGTTCAGGGTCTTTTCATTGCTCTAGGTTTCTCTTATAATAATACAATACAAGTGTATGCTAAGCACTCGCGTTGGGAAGAGCTTTAAAGTATTTTTTTCTGAACCAGAAGGCTAAATTTACTAATGCAATCAGTGCTGGAACTTCAACCAAAGGACCGATTACTCCCGCAAAAGCCTCACCTGAATTTATTCCAAATACACCAATTGCAACTGCTATAGCTAATTCAAAGTTGTTTCCTGTGGCGGTAAAGGCTATAGAAGTGCTTTTAGCATAATCTGCCCCAAAGTAACGTCCTGCAAAAAAGCTAAAAACGAACATGATAGAGAAATAGATCACTAATGGGATTGCAATCCTGATCACATCCATAGGAATTTGTACGATCAATCCTCCTTTTAGGCTAAACATAATAATGATGGTGAATAACAATGCCAGCAGGGTAATTGGTGAAATGAATGGTACAAATTTGTGTTGAAACCATTCTTCACCTTTTAAACTGATCAGGGTATAACGGGTGATGATACCCATCGCAAAAGGAAGCCCAAGATAGATACCTACACTTTTAGCGATTTCCACGATAGTAACATTAATTGCTAGCCCTTTTAATCCAAAATAGGGTGGAAGCACAGTGATGAAAACATAGGCAAATACACTATACAATAATACCTGGAAAATGCTATTCAGCGCAATAAGACCTGCTGCATACTCCCTGTTTCCCTCCGCTAGTTCATTCCATACCACCACCATTGCAATACATCTGGCAAGGCCAATTAGGATCAATCCTACCATATATGCCGGATTATCCCGCAGGAAGGTAATTGCAAGAAAAAACATTAAAAAAGGACCGATAACCCAGTTGAGGATTAATGAAACAGATAAAACCCTGGTGTCTTTAAATACTTCTCCCATTTTTTCATATTTAACTTTTGCAAGCGGAGGATACATCATTAGAATTAAACCTATGGCGAGAGGGATATTCGTAGTTCCACTCGAAAAGGAATTGATAAAACCAGAAGATGAAGGGACAAAAAATCCAATAGCAATTCCTATACCCATTGCCATAAAAATCCATAAGGTGAGGTAACGGTCTAAAAAACTAAGTTTCTTTCTTTCACTGGCAGGTGTGCAATTATTTGTCGACATTTTATTTGTTTTAGATTTTATATGATGGCCACCATGATCTTTACTCCATCTATTTTAAAGGTGGTGTTGAACAAAATCCTTTGAATAAACTTTAATCAGATCTCTAACTCTTCTAAATTCATCCATGATTTCTTCTGCTGATCCTCTAGCTTTCGCTGGGTCGGGGAAATTTTGGTGGAAACGTTCTACATTGCCCGGAAAAAATGGACAAGCCTCATTCGCATTGTCGCACACCGTAATTACATTATCGAACTGAATGGACAAATATTCATCCACATGGTTAGAGGTATGGTTAGAAATATCCAGGCGATCTTCTGCCATCACTTGAATTGCCTTCGGATTTACTCCGTGCGTTTCAATGCCAGCGCTATAAATATTTGCTTTATCTCCGGCAAAGTATCTCAGATATCCTTCTGCCAGCTGGCTGCGGCAGCTATTTCCCGTACAGAGTACTAATATATTCTTCATCTATGTCTTTTAATTAGTGTAAACAAATTATTAACAACAGCCAGAACCAGGAGTACAAATAGCTCCGCTTACTGCAAGATTTTTTAATTCCACTTTAGGCTTTTCAGGAGCGCAGCATTCTTCACCTGTAGCTGTTGTTCCGCAGCTTCCACCTCTTTCTATGGCTTTACATTGTACAGCGTCAGGACGCAGATCAACAATCAAATTTCCTTCAGAAATTAGAAAGGTGTTTGGAAACATTTGCCTGGTATGAAATTGTGAATTCCCAAATTCAATTTTAACCGTGCCTGTAGGGTTTAGAGGCAATGTTCTTTCAACGAGGTTGATGATCGATAAGGCTTTACTTATGTTCATCGCTCTATCCTGGTTTTCACCCTGAGGTTCCCATAATTGTATAATAATCTCCGTCCAGCTATTCATCACCCCACCACAATCTACAGATATGATCGGAGCTTGTTTTATTTCCGTGATATGATAGGAAGCATTTACCCATTTATTTTCTGCATATTGAAATTGCAGTGTCAGATCGGGATGCTGCTCCAATGTTTCCTTAAAGGTTTTCCAATTTATTATTGTTGGTTTATCCATTATTTTGAGTTTTATTTATAGTCATATATTGCAATATTGCGATTGATCTATCCAAATTTTTTAACAGCAATCCGTTTTCAAAGTGTAAGTTCCAAAAAAGCCTAAAAGCTGTTTTTGAAGATCTTCCCAAATCACAGGATTAATGCAGTAACAAACAGATACACCCTCTATAGTTCCCTGGATTAAGCCTGCAGTTTTCAGCTCTTTCAAATGCTGAGAGATAGTGGCTTGTGCTAGTCCTAACTCTTCAACTAAGTCTCCGCAAATACAAGCATTAGTCTTAATGATATATTGAAGGATCGCAATCCTTGCAGGATGAGCCATTGCTTTTAACAGCACTGCTAATCTGTTCTGCTCGCTTGTAAATATTTCTGTTTTTGTAAGTCCCATAATATGTATTGCAATATTACGATTAATAGGAGTAAACTCCAAATCAAAAAATACATTTTTGATTTGGAGTTCATAGAGGAGACTTTCTATTTTTGGAAAAAGCTTTTCTGAGCTTTTAAGGCTTTATCAAGTGATTTTTGAATATATGCTATACCCGCCACACCTTCTGCACTAGCTGCCCTTTGTCCTATTTCCTCAGGTTTCGTAAAATCAATTTCTTCAACACGCTCGTTGATCCACCACAGGTTGCCAAATGGATCGAGAATTCTGCAAACCTTTTCTCCAAACCAAAGCTCAGTAATATTTGTTACTGACGTAGCCCCAAGCTCGATTGATTGCCGATAGGTTTTCTCTATATCTTCAACATACAAATTCAAAAAGCTTGGCGTAGGAGCCCAGCCTTCTCTTGAATCAAAGAGCATCACCATGGCGTCTCCAATCTTTACTACTACATGGATAATTTCTCCTTTCTCATTTGTGATTCTGCTGTTTGGAATTTCTTCCGCTTCAAATGCTGCTTTTAAAAACATTATTAAATTGGCCGATGATGCTGATATGATCCATGGTGTTACAGCAGTGTAATTGTCGGGAACAACTTTAATTTTTTGTGCACTGGTATCTTTCATGATTTCTTTATTTGAACTACAAAATTACCAGAGCTAGTGACAGCCCTATGTCAGCAGTACCAAAACTAAATCGAATGCATCTTGTTAATCTTGTAGTATACCCGCCATACCCGCTGCATCATATCACGTTCCTGAAGTGGCTAATTTTTAAGAGATCACTGAAAGGTATTAATTAGATGGTTTCCTTGGTGGGCAAAAAAGGGATGCCTTTTAGTACAGTTCTCATTAGGCATGCAGATTTTACATTTGGTACCACTGCATTAGCTTATAACAGTCCTGCACTAAAATTATCTCCCGGTGGAATGGAAAATAGCAGTAGAACTCCGGCATTTTTATTGATGCCATACAATTTACGTAACCGAATGGCTTTCTGAGGGCAAAAAGTTTTTATCTACTGCAACAACCCCATAGGAGCAGTGCACGGCAATTTGAATACCCTATAGCCAGATTGTTAGGGATACTTACTCTTATATGGTCTTTTATAGTAGACTGGCATGAATATTATACTTTAAGCACTATATTCAATCATTGATGATCAATACTCCTGCTTTATTAAGCGAAAAACAATTAATTGAGGTATTTAATTTTACAAAAACAGCCACATCCGTACATATAGGAGAAGAAGCAATTATCCAGATGGCAAATGATGCGATGCTCCAAATTTGGGGTAAGGATAGGAGTGTGATTGGTACAGCTTTTGAAGCCGCCCTTCCAGAATTAGCTGCAAAACCTCAAATAGAAATGTTTGCCCGGGTTTGGCGGGAGGGATTAACTTTAGCAACTATTGATACTCCTGTTAAGCTGGAAATAGATGGAGAGATAAAAACCTTATATTTCAATATAGAATATCAGGCCATTAAAGATGCAGGAGATCAGATCATCTGTGTCCTTCACACTGCGGTAGATGTTACAGCGCAGGTGTTAAATAGGGAAGTAATAGAGAAGGCTTTTACACAGGAACAATGGTTACTCAAAAAACAGTTAGAAAACCATGTGGAAAATCGTGTTACTCAGCTGTATCAAAGTGAATCAAAATTTCGCAACCTGTCTGACGAACTCGCTGCCCTCAACGAAGAAATGACTGTCGCGAATGAAGAATTGATGGCTTCAAATGATGAAGTCATGGCGGCGCAGCAACGTTTACAATTAACCTTTGATCAGTTGGAAGACCGGGAAATTGCCCTGCGTCTGGCTATCGAAGCTGCTAATTTTGGTACCTGGCATATTCATTCCGTAACGAGGAAATTTATCACGTCAGTTAGGCTAAGAGAATTGTTTGGCTTTCATGATCATGAAGAAATTACCATCGAAGACGCAGTGAACCAGATCACAGGAGATTACCGTTCATATGTAAGTGATAAACTGGAAAACGCTATTAAGGGTAATGGTAATTATGATGTCTCCTATCCTGTTATTGGCTTCCATGACGAGAAAGTTCGCTGGCTAAGGGCAATGGGAAATCTTAAAGCAGATAAATCTGGCGAGTTTTCATCTTTTACGGGGGTGGTGATGGATATATCTGAACTAAAAAAAGATGATGAACGTAAAAATGACTTCATTGGAATGGTGAGCCATGAGCTTAAAACTCCGCTTACCTCCTTAAATGGATATATTCAGATCCTCCAGATGAATGTCAAAAAAATTGATAATTCCTTTATGGCCGGAGCATTGGAAAAGGCTCAAAGGCAGGTGAAAAAAATGACCAGTATGATCAATGGTTTTTTAAATATATCCAGGCTGGAATCTGGAAAGATTGTTTTAAACAAAACTACATTTAGGTTGGATCTGCTCTTAGCAGCCCTTGTGGAGGAAGCAAACTTGTTAGATGCTAATCATCACGTTTCTTATCAGGCCCGGGATGAAATTGAAATCTTTGCAGATGAAGATAAGGTTACAAATGTGATTTCAAACCTTTTGAATAATGCCTTTAAATATTCTCCGGAAAATTCAGCGATCAGCATAAACTACAGAATAGCTGGAGAGATGGTACAGATTAATGTAATAGACCAGGGAATGGGAATTGAGGCAGCAGATAAAGAAAAATTATTTGAAAGATATTACCGTGCAGAAAATTACAACACTATTTCTGGCTTTGGCATTGGTTTATATCTGAGTGCAGAAATAGTGAGACGGCACAATGGGAAAATCTGGGTGGAAAGTGAACCAGGAAAAGGTTCTACCTTCTCTTTTATTCTTCCGTTAAAAGATTAATGGTCAGCTATTAGAGCTGGGCGTAATCGATTAATAACCCGGGCTGACAAACAATTTTTGGGGAATAGTAGTTCTATTAGGCAATCATCTACCTATTAAAAATAGAATTATGTCAGCACAAAATCAAAAACCACTAGAAAACCCGATAAATAAATATCCAAAGCCACCTTTTGTAAAACAGCCTCAGCAAGTTCCTGGTCTTGCTTCAAAAATGCAGCCGGTACCAGATCATGGAGAAAAAAGTTATAAGGGATCCGGACGGCTTTTAGGCCGCAAAGCTTTGATCACTGGTGGCGACTCAGGAATAGGGCGTGCAGCTGCAATAGCTTACGCAAGGGAAGGTGCCGATGTGGTCATTAATTACTTGCCCGAAGAGCAATCTGATGCCGATGAAGTGATTGCATTAATTGAAGCTGCCGGACGCAAAGGTTATGCAATTCCAGGAGACATTACCACTGAGGCCTTCTGTAAATCTTTAGTAGAACAGGCTGCTGAAAAACTTGGCGGAATAGATATTTTGGTAAACAATGCTGGTCGTCAGCAGGCTGTTGATTCCATTCTGGATATTTCCAGTGAAGGTTTCGATGCCACAATGAAGACCAATATTTATGCGCCGTTCTGGATCACCAGGGCTGCGCTGCCACTATTGCCCGAAGGAGCAGTGATCATTGCCACTACTTCAGTACAAGCATATGAACCATCCGAAAATTTATTTGATTATGCGCAAACCAAAGCTGCGCTTGTTGCCTTTGTAAAATCACTTGCAAAACAGCTTGGACCTAAAGGTATACGCGTTAATGGCATAGCTCCCGGGCCAGTGTGGACAGCTTTACAGGTTACCGGCGGGCAGCCGCAGGAGGCTATTGTAGAGTTTGGCGGGAAAACACCACTAGGCCGGCCAGGACAACCTGCAGAACTGGCTTCTATCTATGTTCAGCTTGCTGACAGTGACGCCAGTTATGCTACAGGTCAGATCTATGGCGCTGCAGGCGGCAGTGGAAATCCTTAGACACTAGTAAATGTAAAACAAAGGCCGGAACTTTAAACAAGGTTCCGGCCTTTGTTTTATATTACTTTTATTGCACTGTACTATCCTTACCGTAAAGGGCAAGCTTATATCCGTTTACGGCACAGATGAATGAAGAATGTACAAAGGTCTGCGGGAAATTTCCAAGCATTTGACCCGTTGTCAGGTCGGCCTCTTCACTAAAATACCCTAAATCATTGCTAAAGCTTAAAACTGCTTCCAGGATTTCTTTTGACCTTTTCAAATTACCTGCAACGGCATAATAATGTGCCATCCAGCAGCTTCCTGCCAGGAAAGTCCCTTCGCCTGAGGAGTCAAATTCCAAAAGGTGACGCCTGTAAAGATTGTTTTGGCAATAGTTTTTTTCGAGTACCCTGATGGTAGCCTGCATCGCATGGCTATTGGCATGGTCAAATCCAAAGGGAACAAATAATGCTGCGGATAGATCAACATCCTCAGAACCGGCATGTACCGCATAGGCACCACTGGATGTTTTGCAGTTTTCATCGATGAATTTGCGTATCAATGCTGCATTGTCCCGCCAGCGTTTGGCCTCGGCCTGATCTTCCTGGTAGGGTGCAATCAGCTCAAGTCCCCTTGCTGCAAATGCTTTGCTGGAGGTGTAATGCTGCTGCTGTTCCTCTTCCCAGATCCCGTTATCTTTTCTTTCCCAGTTCTTGCAGATGAAATCTGCAATCTTGCTTACCGTTTCCCAGTTTGTCCTTTCACCAAACTTATCATAAATCATACTGCAGGCGATCAGTACATTAGCTTCGGCATCCAATTGGAACTGCTTTGCAGCTGCATTGCCGATCACTACAGGCCGGCTTTCCAGGTATCCTGATAATGGTATTTCCTCCATGCCAATTATTTTTGTCTGGTCTATTTTATAGAGGCAGGATACATGGTCTTCCTTGTTTTTCTCCATTGCGCCTGCAATGAAGGAGATGAATTTCCTCTCCAGTTCACCGGTAGTAATGATCTGTGTGAGCGATGAGGTGATCAGCGCCGCATCGCGCATCCAAACATAACGGTAGTCGTAATTGCGCTTTCCACCAATTACTTCTGGCAAGGAGGTAGTAGCTGCAGCAATGATCCCACCAGAAGGTTCGTATACCATTTGCTGCAGTGCCCGCAGGGAGTTGCGCACCTGGTTTTCAAAGGGACCATGATAGTTGACCAGGTCTTCTACCTTTTCCCAATTTTTAAGGGTGATATCCAAGCTCTCACTTACTAATTCAAAGGTCATTTTTGCGCTGTTGGTTAAGCTGGCCCAGCCTTCTTCACCTGGAGGTATTGTAAAAGAGATGATATCCCGGCTAAGGGAAAGGGGATGGGAAGCGCTCAGCCACAGCCCTGATCTTTTAAGTTTAATCGTGTTTGGAGATGTGACGATAAATTCTTCGTTTTCCAAACCGTAATTTGGCCTGAGTTTGACTTCATTGCATACCGGCACCGGCGCCCTGGAGAATTTTCTGCAAATGCCTGTCCATGTTAAGCCCAGCGGCATAAAATCGGTAAGGGTAAAGCCCTTTCCATGAATAGAAAAGTAAGTGTGCAGCACACTGCTTCTATCCTGAAACTGTCTGCCTAAAAAGGTTTTTCCTCGAGCACTAACCGACCACAGGCCGCCTTTTTTACTATCGATCAGTGAGGATAGGAGGGCCTCTCCATCAAATCTATCCGGACAATACCAATTAATGCTGCCCTCATTGCTCACCAATGCACAGGTGTGACGGTCGCTGATCACAGCGAGGTCACTGATCGAAGGATATTTTAGCATGATATCGCTGTTCCCATCTGTTTTGTATAATGGCAAACTAGTATTTTATCGCCTGTACTGGTTTTATCCTCATGTGGTCTCATATGGGTATTTTAAAGTTTAACAGCTGTTACAACATGTTTGTTCTGAAATAAGATAAGTTCATCAAACGCTATTGATCAAACCTTAAAAAGGTTGCATTTATCAAAAACAATATTCTTTATTACTCGTTGTTCAAACATTTAATAAACAGCGCTAAATCGAATTTTATGGAAAATGAAGAATCAGCAATGAAAACCGAAAACATATCCCGCAAGGATTTCTTATCCCTAACCGGGAAAACAGTTGCTGTAAGTGCAGCAGGAACCTTAGCCGTTGGCGGACTATTACCCGGTAACGTGTGGGCGCAAAGCACAAAAAAAACTATGTTGCCGCCAGCCAGCATCCCGCCCGGTACGTCAGACCCTATTGTGCTGGAAGTATGGAAGTCTGATGTAGATCAGCAATCCGGCCCAACGCCAACACCACTTCCGCCAGATCAGCGCGTAAGATATGCAGTGGTAGGTTTGGGGCATCTCGCACTCGAAGAAATTATCCCGGCGATGGTTACCTGCAAAAAGTCTAAACTTACTGCATTGGTCAGCGGAAGCCCTGATAAAATGAAAAAAGTGGCTGCACAGTATGGCATTAAAGCAGAAAACTGTTACAGTTACCAAACCTATGATCAGCTAAAAAATAATAAAGAGGTGGATGTTATCTATATCGTGCTGCCCAATGCCTTACACAAAGAATATGTAATTAGGGGTGCGAAGGCAGGTAAGCATATCTTATGTGAGAAGCCGATGGCTATATCTTCCAAAGAGTGTGAAGAAATGATTGCAGCCTGTAAGGCAGCGCAGGTAAAACTCATGGTAGCTTACCGTATCCAGTATGAGCCGCATAACAGGAAACTCCGTGAGCTGGTTCAGCAGAAAACCTTTGGCAGTCCTAAATTTATTGAAGCTTCCAATTCACAGAGCAGTGCCAACCCTGCACACTGGCGCCATAAACTGGCTTTGGCCGGCGGTGGATCCTTACCCGATATCGGTTTATACTGCTTAAATACCGCCCGGTTCGTTCTTGGGGAGGAACCGACAGAAGTATTTGCCTATACCTACAGCACACCGGGTAATCCGCTATTTACCGAGGTAGAAGAGCTGGTCTCGTGGCAAATGAAATTTCCAGGCGGCGTAATTGCGAGCTGTTCTGCAGATTATAATGTGCATGAGAGCAGACATTACCGGGTTTTGTGTGAAAAAGGCTGGCTGAATGTGGATAAGGCTTTTGGCTATAAAGGACAAAAGTTAATGAGCGCAAGGGCGGAGGGGAAAATAGAGCGACAGGAAGATATCAGTTTGGCAGAAACCGACCAGTTTGCTACAGAGATAGATCATTTTTCGGATTGTATCCTGCATAACAAACGCCCGTTTACCCCCGGAGAAGAGGGACTTCAGGATCATCGGCTGATGGAAGCGATCTATCAATCGGCAAGAGAAGGAAAACCAGTTAAAGTGACGCCTGCTGTAAGCGGTGCTTATCGTGGTCCTGAACCAGAAGCAGGTTAACTAAGGTCTGTTTGAAAAGACTCATCCAGATTAGGCCCAAGATGCAGCAGGGTAAAGATAGAAGAAAGACACCTTATTACATTTTTAGTTTTAAATTATAAACTTCGATAGTTTTTTTGCTGGTGGATTCTCTGCATCTATGGTGCCTTGCTGTATATTTATTGAAACTGTTTTAATAATGCGCACTGGCGCAAAGTAATTGTTTTTTGCTTTATCATAAGCCCCGGCATCCTCACCTAACTGTTGTTGCGTGCAGGAAGGTATGGCCGCTATTCTGCAAAAAGGGATTGCAGATCGAATTTAAAAATATAAGCATCAGCAAAGCTCCAGCGCAAGTGTGCCTTCCGGCAGCAAAATGGTATAGGATAAGCCCTTATTTGGCTTACTATCCACAGTAATATGGCCATTTAATGCTTCTACATGACTTTTAACAAGAAACAGGCCTAGGCCTTTCCCCGCTATATTAGAATGGAAACGTTTATAGGGTTTAAATAGCTCCTCTCCATGGCGGTTAAGATCAATTCCCAACCCATTATCACTAAATATTATCTGTAATATTTCCTTATCCTGAAAAATCTCAATATTGATCAGCGGATGATCATGTTCAGTGTATTTTAGAGAATTGCTGATCAGATTGAATAAGATGCTGTATATATAAGCCTTATGTGAGCAGATGAGTACAGGGCTTTTGCTTATTTTTATTTCGGCACGGGAAGACATGATTGATGGGGCCAGGTCTACTTTGATATGATCAACAATCTCTTTGAGGTCAAAATGTTCCATGATCAAACCATTGGCACTATCTCTGCTGTCTAAAATTTTACTCAGGTCTACAATGACTTCGTTTAAGCTGCTTACAGCAGTTTTTAAATTCTTTATACAATCAGAAAATGAGTTAGGTACGTTCTTTTCCATTTCCATTAACGTGGTAATGCCTAGAATGTTAGCAACGGGTGAGCGAAGATTATGTGAAACGATATAACCAAATTCATGGAGCTCGCGGTTGCGTTTAAACAGGTCTTCCGTCACTTGCTTCATTTCTGTCAGGTTTTTCTTCCTGTCACTGATATCATGCATGGCGCCCACCATCCGTATAGCAAGTCCGGCATCATTTCTAATCACAAAGCCCCTGTCTACCACATCGGCAAAAGTCCCGTCTGCCTTTAAGTAACGGTATTCTTCTTTCCAATTGTTCTCTTTACTTTTAAGGGTATCATTTATGGTTGTTACTATCTTTTCGGCATCTTCCGGATGGATATTGTCTGTCCATGAATTAATTCCCCGTGGAACAGTTAAAAGGTCGTAACCAAAAACGGTGGTGAAGCCATCCCCCCAATATAAAGTCTCATTGATAATATCCCAGTCCCATATGGCGTCAGAAGTAGCCTGGGAAACGTACTGATAACGAAGGTTACTTTCTTTAAGGGATTTCTTTATTAACTCTGTTTCCCCGCTTAGTTTGTCGTTTTTACCAATGCAGTAGATCAGTTGTTCCTCGCTGTCCCATAAGGCCGACCATTTTAGCGGAACTAATTTTAAATTTTTATGTAAAAAACAATTTTCAAATAGTATTCTGCCAGTGCTGCCTATAGTTTTAGCGGTCATTTTTTTCATCGCGTCCAGATCTGCAGTTACCATAAATTGTGTATAACATTTTCCCTGCATTTCTTGAGGAGTATAGCCCAGGATAGCTGTTGCAGCATCACTAATATCTACGAAATGACCACGGCTGTCCATGGTGAAAATTAAATCAGCTGATAATTCAAAAATTTTTTTAATATTCATAGCGTAGCGGTTACCTTCTGACCTGTGAATGTGTCTTTAATATACTTATCCCTTGATATTTGGCATAAGATATTAAAAAAAATATTTCCGATTTTGATGTCAAATTCAGGAGATTGCTAAATGGCTTGAGCTAACCTGTTTTGGCTGCTTTTAAAGGGGAATCAGCTATGAAATTACCATTTTATTCATTTTGTTCATTTTTATAGCCGCGTATGAATTCCATTGAAGAAGAAGGTTTTGAACTTTTGTTTATCTTTTTTAGAAAATTATTCTGGCCACCAAAATAATTGTGAGCTCTTCTCTTGCCAACTTCCTCATAAAGAGAAGTAAAGTTGGTAATCGTCTTTTAAAAAGCTACCCTTAAAAGAATAGTCACAGGGAAGAAATATCTGGGTTTAGCTTTATATTTAATACTCAATAAGACATTATAATAGCTATGTTTGAAGGAGTGGATGACACTCAGTAAGAATTACGACAAAATCATGATGACCGAAGCTTTAGAAACAGATTTTATACAAGACATTCAGGCAGTTTCCAGGATTGAAGAAGTAAATACTATTTTGAATGTAATTTGTAAAATTACAGGAATGGGCTTTGCGGCTGTTGCAAGGGTTACAAAAGAGAGGTGGATAACCTGTGCTGCACTGGATTCTATAAATTTTGGGTTAACACCTGGTGATGAGTTAGAAGTTCAAAGTACTATTTGTTTTGAAGTTGAAGCTTCAAAGCAAGCTGTGGTGATCAGTAATGTAAATGAGAGTGACCAATATCGCCATCATCATACACCAATAAAATATAATATCCAGAGTTATATATCGGTACCTATAATTCTTGAAAACAATTATTTCTTCGGAACGCTCTGCGCAATCGATCCCTCTCCGGCAAATCTGGATGGATCTGAAATTCTTTCCATGTTTCAGTTGTACGCCAACATGATCGCATTTCACCTCAACACTTCTCAAAAGCTGCTCGTTACGGAGAAATCCCTGAATGAAGAACGGGAAACCGCACTTTTACGTGACCAATTTATCGCAGTTTTAGGGCATGATCTTAGAAACCCGCTGGGAGCCATCCGTAATAGTGCAGAACTTTTAAAGAGATCTCCGTTAGACGAAAGAGGAAAAAAGTTAGCCAACATTATTGTAGACAGCTCATTTAGAATTAACGGGCTGATAGAAAATGTGCTTGACTTTGCGCGTGGCAAGTTAGGAGATGGAATCATTTTAAGTTTAGACCAGTCCGAAAAACTTGAAACAATTTTATTACAGGTCATCTCAGAATTATCTCTTATTTCACCTGACAAAGAGATAAAGACCAATTTTGTGTTTAATCATATCATCAAATGTGATCATAAGAGGATAGCTCAATTATTCTCCAATGTTCTGGGGAATGCAATCAATTACGGAAAAATTGGTTCTCCCATTAACGTAAATGCCTATGCGGACGAGGATGGCTTTCAATTAGACGTTTCTAATGCAGGTGAGAAAATTCCGGAAAGCAAATTGCAAAAATTATTTCAGCCATTCCATCGGGGTGAATCCAGTCAAAATAAAGAAGGGCTGGGCTTAGGTCTCTATATTTCTGCAGAAATTGCCAAGGCACATCATGGAACGCTTAGCGTAACTTCTACAGAAGAAGAAACCTGTTTCAGTTTATATATTCCCTGTTCTTAATAGACCTGGCTGGGTTAATCACCTTTTAGATGTCTAGCGAATAGAGATCTGAGAAAGACCCTAAATATACAATGGGTATACACTTTTGTAAACGATATTTAAACATGATAAATTAATCCACTACCTTTATCTAGCGACTTGATAATTGTCATATCATCGGAAGACAGCTCAAAGTCAAATACATCGAAATTTTCATTTATCCTTTTCATATTTACTGATTTCGGAATAACCACGACTTCTTTTTGAATTAACCATCGCAGAACCACCTGGGCAATGCTCTTATTATATTTGCTTGAAAGTGCTTTTAAAAGTTCATTATTAAAAAGGTTGTTTTTACCCTGAGCAAAGGGTGCCCATGACTCTAGCTGGATGCCTTGAGCTTTCAAAGCTTTCTGCATTTCTGTTTTTTGGGAAAATGGATGTGTCTCCACTTGATTGACTGCTGGTATCACAGTATGCTGCTTAAGTAAATTTTGAATCTGATTCATATCGAAATTACTTACACCTATAGCCCTTACTTTACCTTCTTTATATAATTCTTCCATTGCTATCCAGGAGGAATTTATGTCTCCCTGCGGGATATGAATCAAGTATAGATCAATATAGTCAAGACCCAATTTTTTTAGTGATGCTTCAAAGGCACGCTTTGCTTTTTCATACCCGGTGTCCGCTGGCAAAAATTTTGTGGTCACAAAGATTTCTTCTCGTTTTACATTACTTTTTTTAATCGCTCTGCCTACCGATTCCTCATTATAATATGCCGCCGCCGTGTCGATCAGTCTATAGCCGATATTTAAAGCATTTAGTACAGACTGCTCACACGCTAAACCGTCTCGAAGCAAATAAGTGCCAAAACCAAGCAGCGGCATTTTTATGCCGTTATTTAATGTTATGTTCATCGCTGTATACTGTTTTTTCATAAATTTTTAATAATTAAAGTGGGTTGAAGATTGATGAAATGCATTTCTACCTGGGCTTTGGTGTGGCTTAATTGCAATATAGATAGCCGGCTCCAGGAATAGAGCCGGCTACCGGTCCCGATGGAAATCACCATCAGAGGTCGATCGCACAATCGTCTAAGCTTTCCGGTCAATCACCTTGTCCAAATTTTCTGGATACCGGCCGCCTTTGGCTTCGATGTTTTCTGCGCCCTGGGTGATTGTGCTTAGCTCCGTAGGAGAAAGCTCCAGGGCCGTTGCGCCGATATTTTCCTTTACGCGTTCCGATTTCGTGGTACCCGGGATCGGAACGATCCATGGCTTCTGTGCCAGGAGCCATGCGAGCGCCACCTGCGCGGTGGAGGCTCCCTTTTCCGTCGCAACTCGGGCGAGAACATCCACAAAGGCTTGATTTGCTTCCATGTTTTCTTTCTGAAAACGTGGGAAGTAACTCCGGCCATCCTCTTTCTCAAAGAGCGTACCGGCATTCATTTTACCGGTCAGGAAGCCTCTGCCGAGTGGGCTGAAGGGCACAAAACCGATTCCGAGCTCCTCAAGCAAGGGAAAGACTTTTTCTTCGGGTTCGCGCCACCAAAGGGAGTACTCGCTCTGCAGCGCCGTCACAGGTTGCTCGGCATGGGCTTTACGGATGTTTACGACATCAGCCTCTGATAGCCCAAAGTGCTTCACCTTACC
>Ga0233344_1000048_pt1 | contig 22838 bp, 18 predicted proteins | sample GEONDECOMP281_FD_180697 | JGI IMG/M metagenome (GOLD analysis project Ga0233344, IMG submission 180697) | Leaf litter microbial communities from Shasta-Trinity National Forest, California, United States - GEON-DECOMP-281 | ecosystem: Environmental > Terrestrial > Plant litter > Unclassified...
CGGGCCCTATCCCTTTTACTTCATCCAGCGCAAGCGTATCTGCAGAATTGACGGACACCATTACCGGCTGTCGTTTAGTCATGACGGGATACTTAAATAGCTTTTTAAAAGAAGTACTATCAGCCAAAGAACTGATATGTATATAAGGTATCAGTCTTGCATATAACTCCGGACTGATAGGATACATTTTCTGCAAGTCTTCCTTTTTACGGAATTTACCTCCTTTAGTCCGGTACCGGATCATCACTGCCGCTTGTTTAACCGAAAGACCGAGCCGCTGCCAATCAGCCTGACTTGCATAATTCGGATCAAAATCAAACAACACTCCCTTTACCGGCATTTTATGACTGGCCCACTCCTTCTTTTTCAACGTCTCCACCAGTATTAATTTCTCTATAGCAGCGCTTTCTGCCTGCCTATCTCCCTGATCCGGCACAAAGAACTCGTATACATAAGGAATAAAAGTAATTACACCTATCAATATAATCATCATTAATAAGCCATTATATTCCCGTTTGGAAAAATTGAAGTAACTATTTAGCCATTTTCTCATGACCTTCTAATGTAACTCCGTTATTTAAAAATATAAATCTTATTTTTGAGATCGATTAATTTCATTTTAAAATCATATATGAAGATCATCACAACCAAAGAATTTGCAAAGGCCACTAAGATCGATAAGCTGGGGGTTCCAGGGTTAGCGGCTTTGCTCATGGAAGTAATGAAATTAAATGATATCAATAAAGTTTTCTCTCAAAACCAGCATTTTAACGGATTAGAATTTGTAGATAAAATACTGGAAACAATAGGCGTATCGATTGATTTTGATGAGGATGATCTGAGGAACATTCCAAAAACTGGTGCTTTCATTGCTATTGCCAATCATCCTTATGGCGGTGTGGAAGGTTTAGCTCTGGTTAAACTACTGTGCACAGTACGTCCGGAGTCAAAAGTAATGGTAAACTTTATCCTGCAGAAGATACCCAACCTCAACGAATTCTTTGTAGCGGTAAACCCTTTTGAAAATGTACAGCATTCTTCCAGCATTAGCGGATTAAAAACTACGTTCGACCTGTTAAAAAGTGGAACACCAATTGGGATATTCCCTGCCGGAGAGGTTTCGACCTTTAGTCTGGATAAGCAGGAAATTACCGACAGGCTATGGCATCCGGTAGTAGGCAAGCTCATCGCCCGGGCAAAACTGCCTGTTGTACCCATTTATTTCCATGGCAACAATGGGGTATTGTTTAATATCCTGAGTTTTATCCATCCTACGCTTCGCACAGCAAAATTACCCTCAGAGTTTCTCAACAAGCAAGGCTTAAAAATAAAAGTAAGGATAGGCAAGCCTATTCATATCGAAGACATATCTTACCGTAAAGACACCAACAAACTACTTGATTTCCTTCGCGCCCGTACCTATGCATTGGGTACGAGTATAGAAGAAGAGAAAAAGCTGTTTAATCCCATCAACCTTTTCAAGATCAAGAAAAAACCAGAGCCGGTTATCGAAGAAACGTCAAGAGAGCGTATTGTAGCAGAAGTCTCCACGCTGGAAGCTTTCCGGGTATGGTCAGAGAAACAATATGAAGTTTACATCTCTCCTACGGCAAATATCCCCTATATTTTAAATGAAATAGGGCGTTTAAGAGAGATCACCTTTCGGGAAGTTGGCGAGGGCACGAATAAAAAAATAGACCTGGACAACTACGATATTTATTATCACCATTTATTTATATGGGATAAAGAGCAGCAGAATATTGTAGGCGCATACCGTATCGGTAAGGGTGATGAGATATTAAACACCATGGGCAAGAGAGGATTTTACCTTTCAGAGCTTTTTAAAATCCAGGATCAGTTTTACCCGGTATTGCGCCAGGGAATAGAACTGGGAAGGTCATGGATCCGGAAGGAATATCAGCAAAAAGCACTTCCCCTATTTCTATTATGGAAAGGTATCCTAAAATACCTGCTGGATAATCCTCATTATCGTTATATGTTCGGGCCAGTAAGCATCAGTAATAACTTCTCTAAGTTTTCTAAAGACCTGATCGTTGATTTCATTACCAAAAATCATTTCGACTATGAGCTGGGTGCTTATGTAAAACCGAGAAATAAATTTAAAGCTGATCTATCCGCAATAGACCGGGACCTGCTGATCGAAAGCAGCGAATCCTTAAAAGACCTGGACGGATTGATCTCTGATATTGAAAATTCACATATCAAGATCCCCGTTATGCTTAGACAATACATGAACCTGAATGCCAAAATCATTTGTTTTAATATAGATCCTAAGTTTTCAGATTGCCTGGATGGTTTCTTAGTGGTAGATATGAGAAATATACCACCAGAGATGCTGGAAAAAATTGGTAAAAACTTTTAAATGCAAAAAACCCGGACATCCACCCGGGTTTTTTGTTTATCAACTAAACCTAAACTTCATAAATACTAACCAAATATTTACCCTACAAAAGTAAGGGCCTAATATTAAATGAATATTAAGAATTAGTTATATCAACTAAATCGTATTAAAAACAGCCTAAAAAAGATACATTTTTGCAGTAAATACCTGGAAACATTAATTATAAAACTATGTTAAAATCAAAATCGCTACTCACCGCGGGGCTAATCATCGCTGCAAGCAGCAGTATGTTATTTAGTTCATGTAACAGCTCTGGCAATAAAAGCACAGGCGATAGTACAACAGTTAAACCCGTAAATTCCGAAGATGCACTCTTAGGTGCGGGAAGTACTTTTGTCTATCCATTATTTTCCAAAATGTTTGCGGAATATGGAAAAGCCAACGATGTAAAAGTAAATTATCAATCTATTGGTTCTGGCGGAGGTATCCTGCAGTTAACCAACAAAACAGTAGACTTTGGCGGTTCTGATGCTCCATTGAATGAAGAACAAACTAAAAAGATTGGTGCAGACGTATTACATATTCCCATGGCATCTGGTGCCGATGTCATCACTTATAACCTTCCTGGAGTCACCGCATCACTTAAAATGACCCCAGAGCTATTAGCTTCTATATATTTAGGTAAAATTACCAAATGGAACAGCCCAGAAATTACAGCTGCTAATCCGGGCACTAAACTTCCAGATCTTCCACTGGTTGTGATTCACCGTTCTGATGGCAGTGGTACTTCCTATATCTTCACAGACTACCTGACAAAAGTAAGTGCGGATTGGGCTAAAAAAGTGGGTAAAGCAACTGCTGTGAACTGGCCTGCAGGTTTAGGTGGTAAAGGTAATGAAGGCGTTTCAGGCTTAGTTAAACAAACTCCTGGTGCCGTAGGTTATGTTGAACTGGCCTATGCTATTCAAAATAAAATGCCTGTTGCACAGATTAAAAACAAAGCTGGTAAATTCATCACCCCAAATTTAGCTTCTATCACAGCAGCCAGTAATATCGAACTACCTGCCGATGCTAAGGTTTCTTTAACAGATACCAGCAATCCTGATGGCTATCCGATCAGTAGTTTTACATGGGCACTGATCTATAAAGAGCAAAACTATAACAGCAGGTCTGCAGCTAAAGCAGAACAGCTATTAAAACTGTTGTGGTGGAATATCCATGAGGGACAAAAGAATTGTGAGCCTTTAAATTATGCTACACTGTCTACCTCTGCGGTTACAGTTGCAGAGAAAATATTAAAATCAGCAACCTATGATGGAAAAGTGATCCTGAAATAGAGAAAAATAAAAGGGCGCACCATATATTGATGCGCCCTTTATAATTTAAATTTTTGACTGATTATTCACCAGATTTACCACTTTCTGCGTGTTTCAAAATCTTAGCCTCTACATAGAAAATAATCTCTTCTGCTATATTCATCGATTGATCACCAACCCTCTCCAGCTTCCTGATTATAGACAGGATGTATAAAGATTCATTGATATTACTGATATCAGTTTTGATCAGCTCTCCGATATTTGCAGCAGCATCCATATTGATCTGATCTAAAACATCATCCCGTTTAAAAATACTTCTTGCCAATACGGTATCTTCCTTTTCAAAGGCTGTACGTGTATCCATTAGAATATTCACAGCTTCTTCGTACATGCGCAGCACCTGTGATTTCTCCAGTGCTTCCATGTCAAAATTAACCGGAGATTCTACAATATACTTTGCAATTCCAGCAGCAATATCACCTATACGCTCCAAATTGGTATTGATCTTTAGCGTAGCCAATAAAAAGCGCAGGTCAATGGCTACAGGACAATATAACGCCAGAATGTTCTCACAGTCCCGGTCAATTTTAAGTTCAAATGAATTTACCCTCTTCTCCTTCACCATTACTTCGCGGGCAAGATCTTTATCAAACTGTAACATGGCTTCCTTAGCCTTATTAAACTGTGATTGTACCAATATCCACATGGACACCAGTTCAGATTTTAATGCTGATATTTCGGTTTCTAATTGATTCATAATTTATTTGGTTAACTAAATCTACCGGTTATGTAATTTTGTGTACGCTGATCGTTTGGATTGGTGAACATTTGTTTGGTATCATCAAACTCTACCAGCTCTCCCATATAGAAGAATGCTGTTTTATCACTTACACGTGCTGCCTGCTGCATATTATGTGTAACGATGATCAACGTAAAATTGGATTTCAACTCATGAAAAAGCTGCTCGATGCTCGACGTAGAAATCGGATCAAGCGCCGATGTAGGCTCATCAAATAACAGCACTTCAGGTTCCATTGCAATAGCCCTTGCAATACACAAACGCTGCTGCTGTCCCCCTGATAAAAAAGTACCCTTTTTATGTAACGAATCTTTCACCTCTTTCCAAAGGGCAGATTTTGTCAGTGATTTTTCAACGATCACATCCAACTCACTTTTAGGCACTTTCAATCCATTTAACTTATACCCGGCAATTACATTATCATAAATACTCAGGTTAGGAAAAGGATTTGGACGCTGAAATACCATGCCTATCTTATACCTTACATAAATAGGGTTCATGGTATAAACATCCTCATCGCCTAACTTAATGGTCCCCTGTGCTGTTGCACCGGGAATCAGTTCATGCATCCTGTTAATGCAGCGTAAAAAGGTTGTTTTTCCGCAACCCGACGGACCCATCACTGCGATTACATTGTTTTTTTCAATCTGGATCGATACGTCTTTAACAACATGGTTACTGCCAAAATAGGCATTAAAATTTTCGGCACTTACAATTGTATTCTCCATTTTCTTGAAATCAGCTTTGTAAATATATTTAATAATAAAACGAACATTAATAAAATAAAAGATGCTCCCCAGGCCAAATTATGCCAATCATCATAAGGACTGGTTGCATAATTAAAAATCAGCAAAGGCAAACTCTGCATTGGTTTGGTGATACTGGTTGATAAATAAGGGTTACCAAATGCAGTAAATAATAAAGGAGCTGTTTCACCGGCAATACGTGCTACAGACAACATAATACCGGATAATATTCCAGAGAATCCGCAGGGGATCACTACTTTTAAGATCACCCTGTGATAAGGTACACCCAGGGATAAAGCTGCTTCCTGCAAAGAGGGAGGTAATAACTTTAAAGTTTGCTCGGTAGAACGGATCACGATAGGCAGCATCATAATCGCCAGTGCAATACTTCCTGATACGGCAGAGAACGTTCCTAGTGGTTTAACCACCCAAAAATACACCACTATACCTACCACAATGGAAGGTACACCCTGTAAAATATCTACACACAGACCACTATAATAAGCCAGTTTTGTTCCCTGGTTCTCGCTTAAATAAATACCAGCAAGAATGCCGATAGGTATCGCTATCACAGAGGCTACACCTACAATAATTAAACTTCCAACCAGGGCATTGCTAATTCCACCGCCAGTTTCACCAACCGGAGCCGGAACACTGGTTAGAAAATGCCAATTCACCTGCCCTGCTCCCTGTTTAATGATATATAATAAAATTAAGATCAAAGGAATGGTGATCAGAAAGGCAAATAGTAAGATCACGCCCTTAAAAAGAACGCTTTTAGTATTTCTTATTTTTAATCTCGCGTCCATATTAGTTATTTGTAAATCTTGAAATTATTCTTTTACCTATCACACTGATAATCACAGTCACTACAAACAACACCAGGCCCAATTCAATCAGCGCAGATAAATAAACGGTATGGTCTGCTTCAGTAAATTCATTGGCAATCACACTGGCCATCGTATTTCCCGGTGCAAAGATACTGCTGGGCAGCATACTTGTATTTCCGATCAGCATCGTTACCGCCATGGTTTCCCCCAATGCCCTTCCCAAAGAAAGTAACACCCCCGCAAATAAACCGGAACGGGTATAAGGAATAATTACACTTCTGATGACTTCAAAACGTGTTGCTCCAAGGGCATAAGCACCTTCCTTTAAAGGAGAGGGTACCATCCGGATCAGGGTAATTCCCAGTGATGCTGCATATGGAATAATCATGATGGCCAGAATCAGAGAAGCGGTAAAAATACCTATTCCATAGGGGGCCACATGAATTTTTGCTTCCAGCTCTCTTACCAAAGGAACTAAAACGAATAAGCCCCAGAACCCGTAAATAATCGAAGGCACCGCTGCAATCAATTCAATTGTATTTTTCAACAGATCAGATAACCAGCCCTTTGGGTTATACTCTCCCAGATATATCGCAATAGCATAGGAAAATGGTAAAGAAATAATTAACGCGATAAAGGAGGTTAGCAACGTTCCAATCAGGAACGGAAAGGCTCCATAAATATTTTGAACCGGATCCCAGACTTTACCCCATAGGAATTTAATCCCAAGAGATTTCATGGAAGGAACAGATTGTACAATGAGCGTAAGCAAAATGCCCAGTATAAGTACCACCAGGATCACACTCATGGTAATCAATATTCGTCTGAAAATAGTCTCCCATTTCAATTGGGAATAAGAAAGGTCTAGTCTTTTATTTTTCACAAATTTTGATTTTATTATATAAAACAATTACCAGCAGATCCGGAGATCTGCTGGTAATTGCAATTCAATGTAATTATAGCTTCTATTCGAGCTTAAATACTATTTCAAAATTACTTTACCATTATAAGTAGCAGATTTCAAAATTTGATCAGCAACTTTTAGAGCCGATTTTGAAAGTGGTGCATAATTTAATGGTGCACAAAGTTTTTGTCCCTGGTGAATGTTCCAGGATAACAATTTTAACAATTCAGTAGCTCTGGCTTGTGAACGGCTGTTGTAATTTTGTTCCTTGTAGATCAAAGCCCAGGTAAAGCTGCTGATCGGGTAGCCACCAGGATTGTCAGTATTTGTTAAAGATACTTTAGAATCTGCTGGTAACTCTACGTTACTTGATGCTGTAATAGAAGACAAGTTAGGAGTGATGAATTTTCCTGCTTTGTTTTGAACTTGTGCAACAGGCATTTTATTCTGAACAGCATAAGCTAATTCAACATAACCTACAGCACCAGGAGTTTGTTTAACCAAACCAGCAACACCTTCATTACCTTTACCGCCTAAACCAGTTGGCCAGTTTACCGAAGTACCTTTACCTACTTTTTTAGCCCATTCTGCATTTACTTTAGTCAAATAATCAGTCCAGATAAAAGAAGTACCACTACCGTCAGAACGGTGAATAACTACTACCGGAAGTTCTGGTAACTTCAACCCTTTATTTACAGCCTGGATCTTTGCATCATTCCAGGTAGTGATTTTACCTAAATAAATTTCAGCAATCACCGCTGGAGTAATTTTCAATGAAGCAGTTACGCCAGGGATATTGTAAGTAATAACATCAGCACCAGAAGCCATTGGAATGTGTAAAACAGCAACACCAATTTTAGCCGCTTGTTCTGCATTTAAAGGAGCATCAGAACCACCAAAATCAACAGTTTTATTGGTTAACTGTAAGATACCTCCGCCAGAACCGATAGCCTGGTAATTCACTTTTGTAGCGTTAGTTTTTCCGTATTCTGAAAACATTTTAGAGAACAACGGATACACAAAGCTACTGCCTGCTCCTAATAAAGTGTTGTCCTGTGCTGCAGCAGGTAACACGAAGCAAGATGCAGCCAGGGCTACACTTGCTAATTTTAAACTTTTAATTACTTTCATTTTATATTATCGTTAATTGGGTTTTATATTTTATTTACCAAACTGGAAGAAGAAAGTAGCGCGGTAAACCATGTCATGGTCTGTAGTTACTCCCGGTACATTACTTACATATTTGTTATACCAGATATTTGGCATAAAGTGGATGTTTTTGATCGGTTGAAAATCTAAACCAGCGGTAATGAATCTCTCTTTTGTATTTGGATCATAGTTACTTACTAAACCTGTGTAAGTACCATGTGTAGCATCAAATTTAGTATCAGGATTATAGTTGTCATAACGAAGGAAGTAACCCAATTTATCGTTGTTACTATTTTTATCCTTCAGGATACGTCCGTGTGCATAAACTGAAATTGATTGCGAAATCTGATTTTCCTGACTTTTAACTTTTGAAGTGTTTACCACCGAAGCGCCGTTTTTCAGCATGTTAGTAAATGCCTCTACACCGAATGTAAATATTGGCGTAGTATAAGCAACATAACCTTTAACCATATTACGCGATACCATTGAAGCGGTAGCACTATTATAAGTTAATCGCTCATAATCAGCATATAGATCCACAACGATCTTTTTGTCAAGGAATTTAGCCCAGATATCACCATAATACCACTTGTTACCATCATTTTCTGGTTTTGCACTTGTACCGTTACCAACCATTAAATCGTAACCATAATTCTTAGTTTCCGGGTCAAATGTACCTTGTAAAGTAACGCCCAGATCAAATGAAGGTGTACGACGGATATCTGCAGAAGTTCTTTCAATATCACGGTAAGCCCAGATTTTCTCAGATAATAAGGGGAAAGCAGGAGTTCCTACCTGACCAATTACCAGGTCAGTACCTTTCCATACACCATGGATCCTTAAGTTTAACAATTTGATATAAAAACTCATTTTTCCATCAGCCAGTAAATCTCCGGTACTCGTAGAGGGTACGCCATTAATAATACTGGAAGTTTCGTTATCCTCAGCAGCCAATAAAGCTTCTACTGAAAACTTTTTATTAATATCATAGTCATAGCCTAAATAGATACGACGTAACTGCATACCATTACGGTTTGCTGCAATACCAGTGTATTGGTTTGAACCACCGCGGTTCAAAGCATCAGCATGTTGTTTGTAGTAAGCATCACCGAAAGCATAACCCCATAATCTTCTTACTGGTTTAAACGTAGTATCAGGATCTGCTTTCTTTTTATTTAATTTTAAAACGTTTTCTACTGAATCTTTCTTTGCCTTTGTAACAAGTTTTTGGCTATCCATCGATGCTAGTGTTACACTTGGCATAGACGGTGTTGTTTGGGATTGCGCAACAAATCCTACGACCACTAAAGGCAATAAAAGAGCTGTTTTCAGGAATTTAGTAGATATACTTTTCATGATCCATTATAAAATTTAAGATTTTTTCTTGCACAAAGGTGCCCACCGAAGGTTATCTTAATGTTAAGTAATGATTACCATTACATATAGAATCAATATACAGTCGATATCTTAACATGGAATTAGGAGAAAGAATATCTCTATTAACAGTTAAATTATTATTAATGAGTTATTTAAGAAAAAATTTAAACTTTATTTTACATATGAAGCAGTTGGATTAAGGATTAACAATTACATTTATTAACGTTATTTAATAATCAAAGGGGGCCATCCCTAATGGATTCTCAGGATGGCCTTCCCTTTAATGAATAGAAATCATCTTAGTTTTTTAATATAGATCGCGGTATCCTAGAACGATGCACCTGTTGCAGCAGCAGATCCGGATTTTAAAGTAAAGTTTGGAGTTGTAAGGTTAAAAGGAGCAGTCAACAATGCTGCAGCAGCAGTTTCATCAATAGTCAGGTTCCCTTTACCAGTCAGATATGCTTTTAGCAGATCAACTGTTGCAAAAGATAAAGGACTACCAGTACCAGTACCATCGGCAACAATATCCTTACCAGCTGTATACGATTGGTAAATATTGGTTTTGATCAGTGAAGTACCAGCTGTTAAAGCATCACCCGTTTCTTTATCGCGGATATCTAAACCGTATCTGAAACCGATGAATACAGAATTCGCCAGGATCATTTCAGAACCTTTTCTCCAAAGGTTGGCATATTCATGTTTAGCGTCAACACCTGTATTTCCAGGACCAATAATGGTCACGTTCGAAATAACCGGACGTGTTCTTGGAGCGATCGTATAATCTGAAGCAGAGTTATCAGACTCAATACCGTTAGATTGTCCAGCCTGGTCAGCTAAAGAAGGATCACGCTGACCTACCAAAAACTGTAGTTTTCCAGAGAATCCATTGTCAAAATCGAAAACGTCATCGACATTAGCAATAGAAACCAAATGTTTTGCGTTTACTGTACCGCCAAACCATTCGTAGGCATCATCTCCAGAATAAGAAACCTGGATATATTCAACAGTTGTACCACTACCTACTGACCCAAAAGTTACCCCATTGATCTCATTGTTTGGCTGGAAAGCAATACCAGGAAACTCAACACGGATATATTTTAATATTCCTGAATTATCTGCCGCATCAGTTCCACCATGGTTACCTAATGGAGTAGTTAATCCACCTTCAATCAACCCTGTTCCATCAGGAATATTGTTAATTGATTTCCCAAGAATAATCAATCCGCCCCAGTCACCAGGAGCTCTGCTGCCAACTTCTTTGTTCGAAGTAAATACAATAGGTTTAGTAGAAGTACCTTCAGCATTTAATTTTGCACCCATGGTGATAACTAATGTACCTTTAGAAACCTGATCCCCTCTGATCACTGTTCCTGCAGGAATAGTTAAAGTAACACCGCTTGCCACATAAACAAATCCTGATAATAAATATACTTTAGATTCGTCTAAAGTAGTATTCGTAGAGATCACACCCTTTAAAGTTATTGTAGGCGTACCATAAACTGTAGTTTTTGGCGCGTAATTTGTCCAGTTAGCAGTCCAGTCTGTCGTGCCAAAAGCACCTTTATAAGTTACCTTGTCAAAATAAGAATCTGCTAATGAAGCATTTGATTCCCCACCTGGTACTGTCGGCTCTGGTGTAGAATCACCATCTTTTGAGCAGCTTGTTAGTAAGCTTGAACCAGCTACCAATAATGCCACCAGACTCAATTGTATTTGTTTTTTCATGTTATAGTTAAATTTGTTTGACAAAAATAGATCCCTCATATTACCTTAATATTAAAATTGCATTAAACATGGATTAAAAAGAGATTAAAATTTATAAATCAAGCCAAAAAAAAAGCTTATCTAATTTTATAGGACAGACTTAAAGTAAGGGTTGAACCATAGCGCTCCGAAATATTGATATTATCTTTTTTCGAATCAAATGCTGCACCTGGGTCTGTACCTTTCGGTTTTTGATAGTAAATAGCTTTATTATTGAGGATATCACTATAATTCAGCTTAACCTCAGCTCTTGATTTTGCGAATTTTTTGGTAAACTGCAGATCAAGCACATTCCTGGAATTTTCGTAAATGTCCGGATCGGTCACATTACCTACTGCCCAGATACGTTTGCCTATCCTGTTAAACAACAGACTTACCCCGGTAGAATTCTCTTCTTTAGAACTATACTGCAAACCTGCATTGATTAAATAGGGCGATTGTCCCTGAAGAGGGCGGCTTCCGGTACTATTTACAGAGGTTGGCACTTTAACCTTTGATTTCATATAAGAGGCATTGGTGCTAAAAGTGAAGTCGCTGAACTGATCACCGATAAAACCTAGTGGCCTTCTAAACTCCATTTCTATGCCATATAAAGTAGCAGATTTAGAATTTACATATCCAAATGTTCTTCCTGATGTACCTAATTGCAAACTTTGCTCTATAGGCAGATCGAAATATTTATAGAATACTGATACAGAGAATACCTGGCCTGATGAAGGATAAGCTGCATAACCTAAATCGAAGTTAGTGGTTTTAGACTGCTTTAAATTTGGATTTCCAACAATGGAAACGTTCTTGTTAAAATCATAAAAACCGAAAGGGGCAATTTCTCTAAATTCTGGTCTCCCTACAGTTTGTGAAGCTGCTAACCGTAAACTTGCCTTATCTGTTAAGTTGTAGATTAAATTTGCTGAAGGCAATATATTTACATAGGTAGTATCTACTACTATAGGGCTGAAGTTATTATCAGCACTATTCAATTGCTGATTATAAGATTCAATTCTTGCACCCACACCTAATCTTAATTTTTCAGTTAGATAACCGTCAAACATAATGTAGCCTGCATTTAAGAAAGAATTCGCATCATAATGATCTGCACCATTTGTAATCTCATTCAATACATAACCATTCTCCCTAATATTTGCAGCACTAAAGATCTGGTCTTGCGGTAAGTTGAGCAGTGATGTATCAAAATCACCATTCCGCGTAAATCCAATTACCCGGGCAGAAAAATCACGCTCTCTATACTGACCAAAATATCCAATTTTAATTTTGTTGTTATCTTCAAACCATTTGACAGGGATGGTTAAATCAAACGATCCGCCATAGAGATTCTCATTTAATTTAGAAGAGAAATTCCCCGCCAAACGCGGATCAGCCTGCCCTGAAGAAGGAACGCTTGCGCGGGTATAACCTGCTGCACCGTCCTCTTCCTGGTATTCCATTCTCTTAAACCCAGGCTCTTTTCTGCTCGTATTAGCAAAATTCAAGTTCCAGTCCAGCTTAATCTTTTTCTCTTCAGACAACAGATGGTTACCACTCAGCTGATTAGAGATCAGGCTGCGCTGCAAAACATAATCTGCAGTACGCAGAAACTTAGTCTGCGAATCATCAATACCTTCTCTTAAAGTGAATTGGTTTTCCAGTACGCGGTTATATATATTTTTTAATGCGATCTTATTGTTCTTACCCCATGAGTAAGCAAAATTGGCTAAGGCACCAATATTGGTATTGTAACTATATATCTGGTCATTAAATTGGTCACCCAGCGCCTGGCCAGTATAAGCTTTTTGATCACTTGTTTTTAAGCGCTCATCGTACCGGTAAGAAAGAGACAGTACAGTTCCAAACTGGCTATTATCCTTGTATCTTTTTGTAGTACCATAATTGGCCTGAAAAATAGGGCCTAAAGTAGATTTAACACCACTATAGCCCCAGTTATTGGCAAATTGTTTAGACAATGCTACCCTATCCGCAATTGGTAAATTTAAATAAACCGACCTGGAAGGGAATGACGAAGGGATATTTCGGTCCTTGCTGTAAGAACCGAATGCACCACCACTGCCTGGGCTTTTTAAGAAATCTTTAAAAGTAGATTGTGTATTATAAGAAGTACCCAATGAAAAATTAAAGAACCGCGTATCAGGAAAATCTTTCGTAGTTACCTGTACTACACCACCAGAAAAATCTCCCGGGATATCTGCAGAAGCAGTCTTGTTCACCACAATCGCATCAATTAGATTGGAAGGTAAAATATCAAATGAAAATGCCTTTTTATCTACCTCTGTATTAGGCAGTACAGCATTATTAAGCATAGCTGAATTATACCGGTCGGATAAACCCCTTACAATAATAAATTTATTGTCCTGAATACTCGCGCCACTAACTCGTTTTAGTACGTCGGAAGTATTACGATCCGGACTTTTCCTGATCAATTCTGCAGATATACCACTAGAGATACTCAGATTAGCCTTTTGATTAGCGTATAAGGTATTTACTGATTCCTGACTTGCTTTTGAAGTGATCACCACTTCATTTAAGTTCTGAGCGTTTGATTCCTCCATCACTACATCTACAGGGGTTGCTATATTACTTTTAACCACAATTTCAGTGATATTTTTGGTCACATATCCTACATAAGATACTTGCAGGGTATATTTTCCCGGGCTAAGTCCGGCAATCAGATATCTTCCTTCTACATCTGTAGAAGAGCCTTGTATGGTATTTGCTATTTTAACAGTGACCCCAATAAGGGTCTCTCCTGTTTTTTTATCTGTAATGGCACCAGAGATCTTCCCGGTTCCCTGTGCAAATCCTGTTGCACATATAATTACAAGCAACAGCTGTGTAATTATTGCTTTTTTAAGTTTTACTTGCAGTTTCAATTTTGCCTGTGTTAAAGTTTAGGCAAAACTATTACGGCAATGTTAAGTATATGTTAGGTGCACATTACTTTTTAATCCTATTTTAATTCCATTTTAATCCAATTTTAATGCAAAAATGGCTCAATAACCAAATGGGGCCGATCAGCAAAAACTGGATATCCTGTAAGAAGGATGGTCTTTTACCTTCAATTTTATGACCAATAAACTGTCCTGTCCATGCCAGAACAAAAATCACTGCACAAACTAACCAGAGTGCCGGGCCACCAATTAAGGCCCATTTTTCCAATTGTGTAATCACCAGTGCCATTACAAAGAACAGCAGGATGGCCAGATAAGAAAGTACTGGAGAAAGCCGGTAATAGTAATAACCGGTAAAGGCGATCAGAAAGGACGCCCAGTTTAAAAAACCATTGTATCTGCCCAAAAAATTAAGATGAGGAAATGGAATTGACCAAACTAATCCCAGTATACTAAATACGATGAGCGGAACGCATATCCAGTGAATTAATTTGTTGGATGGATGCTGATGGCTTTCGGCGTATTTATCAAAAAGAATATCAACTTCTTTCTTTGGCACTGCCTTTCCCGCTCTTTTTAGTTCTTTCTTCATGGTATAAAAATAAAAAAAAGCGATAGGATCAACTATCGCTTTTATCATCACCTTATTTTTTTGTGTCTATTTAGCAAAAGCCACCGATCTGGTTTCCCTGATCACAGTAACTTTAATCTGACCAGGATAGGTCATCTCTGTTTGAATGCGGTTAGAAATATCAGCTGCCAGCAGTTCTGCCTGCTGATCAGTTACTCTTTCACTCTCTACTACTACCCTGAGTTCTCTTCCTGCCTGTATAGCGAATGTTTTCTCTACACCAGGATAAGATAATGCCAGTTCTTCCAGTTCTTTTAAACGTTTGATATAACTTTCTACGACTTCACGTCTTGCTCCAGGACGCGCGCCAGAAATTGCATCACAAGCCTGTACAATCGGAGAAATCATCGAAGTCATCTCAATTTCATCATGGTGGGCACCTATAGCATTACAAATCTCAGGATGTTCCTTATATTTTTCGGCCAGCTGCATACCCAGGATTGCGTGTGGCAATTCAGGATTATCATCCGGCACTTTGCCTATATCGTGTAATAATCCTGCACGTTTTGCCATCTTAGCATTTAAGCCTAGTTCTGCTGCCATCGTTGCGCAGAAATTTGCTACCTCACGGGAGTGATGTAATAAATTTTGTCCGTAAGAAGAACGGTAACGCATACGTCCTACCATCCTGATCAACTCAGGGTGCAGGCCATGTATGCCCAGATCGATTACGGTACGTTCACCAATCTCTACGATCTCATCTTCAATTTGTTTTTTTGTTTTGGCTACTACCTCTTCAATACGTGCCGGGTGAATACGTCCGTCAGTAACCAGGCGGTGCAATGCTAAACGGGCAATCTCTCTCCTTACCGGATCAAAACCAGAAAGTATGATCGCCTCAGGGGTATCATCTACAATGATCTCTATTCCTGTAGCAGCTTCCAGTGCACGGATGTTTCTACCCTCACGACCAATCACACGACCTTTGATCTCATCACTTTCTATATGAAAAATAGAAACTGTGTTTTCAATTGCCGCTTCAACAGCTGTACGCTGTATCGTTTGGATAACCACTTTTTTAGCTTCTTTAGTTGCAGTCAGCTTCGCTTCATCAACAATATCCTTCACCTGGATCATTGCCTGTGTTCTTGCTTCCTGCTTCATGTTCTCTATCAGCTGGTTTTTTGCTTCTTCAGCACTCAGACCCGCGATAGTTTCCAGTTCTTTGACGTGCTGATTTTTTAGCACTTCTACTTCTTCCTGTTTTTTAACGGTTAGATCAGTCTGTTTCTCCAGGTTTTTCTTCTGGTTATCCAATTCCTGTTCTTTGCGGTTCATGTTCTCCAGGCGCTGATTTACCGACTGTTCTTTTTGTTTAATCGCATTTTCACGCTGATTTACCTGGTTATTCTTTGTATTTACTTCCTGTTCATGTTCAGTTTTCAATTGTAAGAACTTCTCCTTTGCTTCCAGCAACTTATCTTTTTTCAAGATTTCAGCATTACTCTCCGCTTCTTTTAATATTTTCTTCACTTTACTCTGTGCCGCAATTTCCTGTTTCTTCAACAGGCTGCGCAACAGATATCTGCCTACTAACACACCAACTATTAAGCTGGCTAAGACATATCCAATTATTGAGACTATTTCCATTTTAATTTATATATATAAAAACATGCATTCACATCAACTCTTTGATTAAATGCTGATGCATGTTTATCACTATTCGTATTTATTTTATCATAAAAACAAAAAACCGTTGTTAAAATTTATAGGTTTCTTGCTTTAAGGCATCAAAGACATGTAAAATATTAAACAACTGAACCAGCCGCAATATAGTGCATGTATTCAAAAATCAACTCAACAATGAAACTAAAAATTTAACAACGGTTAAATATCTGATGCTATTAAAATAAAGAACAACCTATTTTTTAAAAAAGTCATTCAGTAAACTATCCAATTCTTCAACTTTTTCAGCTACTGCAGTATCCTGATCCTGCACCTTATTTTCTACCCTTAATACAGCTGTTGCATAATGCAGCACAGCCATAGATAGCAAATCCTGTTTATCTCTAACCGCATAATTTTCCTGGTAGTCCTTTATGCGTTCGTTAATAATTTTGGCTGCCCGCCTTACAATTTCTTCCTCTTCCATATTCACCTTTAAAGGATAAATACGGTCCGAGATAGTTATTTTAATCGAGATTTCTCCCATTTCTTAGCTTTGTTTCACTATTAGTGTATTCCTCATTTTTTCAGCAACACTATACTTTTGTCAATCTCACGCACAAAATCGTTAATTTTTTGCTTTATATCAAGTGTCTTTTCACTTGTCCCTTCAATACTTTTCGCCAATTTAAGTACCCTCATCTTTTCATCAAGATCTGAGTTTTTAATCTTTGAAGTATTTAAGGCAGATTTTACCGATGCATTCTCCTGCTTTAACAACTCATTTTCTTCTTGTAATGCATTACAAAGCTCTATTAAACGAGCTGTTTTGTGTAATACTGAATCTAATTGTTCGGCAACCGAAGACATTCTTATTAAAATTGATTTTTCCGTTAAATATTCCTAAAAGTAATAAATAAAATTACTTTCTTATCTCTGCTTTCGCTGTTTGCGCTAAGTTAGCTATAATCTTTTGCATAACCGCATCAATTTGCTTGTCAGTTAGTGTCTGCTGATCATCCTGAAGGGTAAAACTCAATGCATATGATTTTTTATTTTCCGGTAACTTGTCACCAACGTACACATCGAATACCTGAACATTCTTCAGCAACTTCTTTTCTGACTTAAAAGCAATCGTTTTTAAGGCCTCAAAGGTCATCTCAGTATCTACCAGCATAGAAAGATCCCTTCTCACTGCAGGATACTTAGGGATCTCTTTACTGATCACTTTATTCTTACTTACAATATCCAGTAATAGCGCCCAATCGAAGTCCGCATAATAAACATCTTTATCCACATCAGTCAGCTTCTTATCCGCTGCAGTAACTGCTCCAAAAGTAACGATAGACTGAGGTCCTCTAAAGTATTTTAAGCCGAAAGAATAATTTTCATCACTTACTTCTTCTGTCTGGTAACCTGTAATTCCCAGCCTGCCTATCACCGCATCCACTGCTGCCTTTAAATTATAAAAACTTACCGGCGAAGCTTTCTGACTCCAGGATTCTGCTGATTCTGCACCTGAAAGTACCATTAGCAACCTTGGACGTTCTACATATTTTTCATTGATCAGGTGATACGTCTTGCCAAACTCATAGAATTTAACATCGCTACTCTTTCTGTTTTGATTATGCGCAACACTTTCCAGCGCTGGTAACAATAAACTCTGACGCATTACATTCAGCTCTACACTCAAAGGATTCAGTATGCGCACCACCTCCTCTGTATTTTTACTGTAGCTTCCTTTAGTTAAAGAATTACACATAATCTCCAGGAAACCGTTTGCAGTAAGCATATCAGCGATCACATGCTGTGTTTGTTCGCGATCCGGTTTTGAAGTAAATGCCAGTGAAGCGTTTACCTTAGTAGGGATTTCAATATTATTGTATCCGTAGATCCGTAAAACTTCTTCTGTGATATCACATTCGCGGGTTACATCTACTTTATAACTCGGCACCTTCAAAGACAAACCTTCGGCCGTCTCTGCAGCTACTTCAATACCTAAAGAAGTAATAATATCTCTGATCTCCTGATTTGGAATAATTTTACCGATTAAACTGGTAACATGCTCATAAATCACCTCCACCTTAAAAGGGGCAACTACACTGGGATAAAAATCTGCTACGGCAGAAGAAATCACTCCGCCCGCTAATTCGCAAATCAATAGCGCAGCACGCTTTAGTGCAAAAACAGTCATTTCCGGATCTGTCCCCCTTTCATAACGGAAAGAAGCATCAGTTTTTAACGTAAGTCTTTTTGATGTTTTACGGATCGATACCGCATTAAAATATGCACTTTCTAAAAATATATTGGTGGTTTTTTCACTTACCCCAGAATTTTTTCCGCCATATACCCCGGCAATAGTCATTGGTTTCTCTACATCACAGATCATCAGATCATCAGCAGAAAGTTCGCGCTCAGCACCATCCAGCGTTATGAATGGAGTTTTATCCGCTACCTTTTTCACAATTACTTTTTTACCCTCAATCTCATCAGCATCAAAGGCATGTAAAGGCTGACCTAAGTCATGCAATACATAATTGGTAATATCAACTATATTGTTAATCGGTCGGATCCCGATCACTTTTAATTTATCCTGTAACCATTCCGGAGAAGGTTTAATCGTTACCCCACTGATAGAAACACTGCTGTATCTGGGGCAGGCAACGGCATCATCTACCTCAACTGCAATCGTAAGATCTTCATTGGTTGTTTTAAACGAAGAAATATCAGGCATGGTCAAGCCTATTCTTAGGTAAGCGGCAAGATCTCTTGCCACACCTAAATGTGAAGCAGCATCAGCCCTGTTTGGTGTCAGCCCAATTTCAAAAAGATAATCATCTTCCATCTTGAAATAATCCTTTGCTGCCATTCCAATCGCAGCATCCTCAGCCAGTACCATAATACCAGCATGTGAACCCCCTAAGCCAATCTCATCTTCAGCACAGATCATGCCTTCAGAAACTTCGCCCCTGATCTTTGATTTATTAATCTGAAAAGGTTCTCCTTCATTAGGATATACTGTAGTACCTACTGTGGCCACTACTACTTTCTGTCCTGCTGCAACATTTGGTGCACCACATACAACCTGTATAACTTCTGCTCCGCCAACATTTACGGTAGTCACCCTTAAGCGATCTGCATTTGGATGCTGAACGCAGGTAAGCACATGGCCAATCACTAATCCTTCCAATCCACCTTTTACAGGCTGTACTTTATCCAGGCTTTCTACTTCCAAACCAATGTTAGTCAGCAGGAGTGAAAGCTCTTGTGGTGTAAGGTCTGTTTGTATGAATTGTTTAAGCCAATTGTATGATATCTTCATGTTATTATTCCGTCTAAAGCGCAAAGATATAAAATAATGCCTTGCTGTAAATTTATTAGCCTATAAACACCAGTGATAACGTTCAAATAATTCCTTCGTCGGCCATACTGGTGTAAGATTCATTGGTAATGATCACGTGGTCCAGTACAGGAAGATCAAGCATCAGGCCGGCACCGATCAGCTTTTTGGTAATTTTAACATCTTCATCACTAGGTCTGAGGTTTCCTGAAGGATGGTTATGTACCAGGATCAGCGCTGCTGCGTGGTGATCCAGCGCCATCTTAAAGATCACTTTAGGATCTGCAACAGTACCGGATAAACCTCCCTTGCTGATCATCAGCTTGTTTTTTACTGAATTATTTGTATTTAAGATCATGATCCAGAATTCTTCATGATTTATATTTTCGAATGTGGGATACATAATGGTAAAGATATCTTTGGAAGAAGTGATTTTTTTAATCGGCTTTTTCGGAGCAGATGCCCGTCGCCGGCCCAATTCAATTGCAGAAACAATAGAGAGTGCTTTTGCCTCTCCTACTCCATAAAACATACAAAGATCTTTAACGGATGCGCCATCAAGAGTATTCCAGTCGTTATTGTATTTGGAAAGAATACGCTGACTTAATTGTACTGCAGATTCTATGGTACTTCCTTTCCCAATAATAATTGCCATAATCTCAGCATTGGTAAGATGCCTTCTGCCGTGCAGCAAGAGCTTCTCTCTTGGCCGCTCTTCCTCAGCCATATTTTTAATGCTTACCTTTCCATCTTTTTTTGTCATAAACAAAAAAACGGGATAAGCCAAAGCCTATCCCGTTTTCAATATTGTAAACTTAATTCTATTTTAAGCCATTAACAAATTTTGTCAATTTAGATTTATTGTTGGCAGCTTTATTTTTGTGAATCACATTCTTTTTAGCTAAACGATCTAACATAGAAATTACTTTAGGTAATAATTCCTGTCCAGATTTTTTATCCACAGCAGCACGTAATCTTTTAACAAAAGTACGGGTTGTTTTTGCTTGGTACCTGTTGCGTAAACGTTTAGTTGCGTTTGCTCTTATTCTTTTTAAAGATGATTTATGATTTGCCATTTTTTAGTATAATAATATTTTTATATGTAAGGTATTGGTGATTACGTCCGAACCCCTTTACCCTTATCTTTCGCTTTTTTTCGGACTGCAAATATAGAACTTAAGTTTTTAAAATGCAAAACGATATTGTAAATAATTAAAATATTCTTAAATATTGATTCACACCAATTTACAGCAACACTTTTTTTTATCCACCCTCTATTGTGCTGTCCGCAGACAAGCAACTGTTAAGCGAATACAAAATTATCCCAAAAGGACGGCTGAAAAGGTACTGGGGAGGGTTTTGTAAGAGGTTGGTAAGGTTAAAGGCCCCCATCCGCCTTACCAACCCCTTACTAACCTCTTACCAATCCCTTATCAATATCCCTTTTGCCATCCCTTTCCTATTTATTAGCCATCCTTTTAAACACATTTTAACAGACATCCATTTACGTTAGCTATTATTTTTAAAATTTTGCTGTACAAACAATATGATGATTAAATATTAATATAATACCTAAAATGCTATTTTTGACCAAAATCTAAATTTGTGAAAAAACGTGTAGCCATATTCGCCTCCGGTTCGGGTTCCAACGCCCAGAAGATCATGGAATTGTTTAAGAACAGTCCTGATGTAGAAATAGTATTGGTGCTGACCAATAATCCTGAGGCCTATGTTTTACAGCGGGCAGACAACTTTGAGATCCCTACCCACATTTTCGACAGAAAAGAGTTCTACGAAACAGATGCTGTTGTGGAGCTGTTAAAAAACCTCGAGACAGACCTGATCGTTCTTGCAGGCTTCCTTTGGCTGATCCCTAAAAACCTGATTGCCGAATATCCTGGCCGTATCGTGAATATACATCCGGCTATCCTGCCAAAATTTGGCGGTAAGGGCATGTATGGCGATCACGTACACAAAGCTGTACTTGCTGCAGGAGAAACTGAAGGCGGCATCACTATTCATTATGTAAACGAAAATTATGATGAAGGGGAATATATCTACCAGGCGAAATACAGAATTGAAAAAGGTGACAATTTAGAAATGATAAAGTTCAAAGGACAACAACTTGAACATCAGCACTATCCAAGGATTGTAGAGAGTATTTTGAAAAAGATCAGGAAATAAGCATTTTTTTATGATTTCTATCTGAAATTTATCGCTTAAAAATTATAATTTTGCGGCTCAAAAATTACACCCAATGAGTCAACAAATAAAGATCAAAAGCGCTTTAATCTCAGTATATTACAAAGATGGTTTAGAACCTCTTGTACGCCTGCTTTCAGAGCAAGGTGTTCAATTGTTTTCTACTGGCGGTACAGAACAGTTCATTAAAGATCTGAATTTACCTGTTACAGCTGTTGAAGATCTTACCGGTTTTCCTTCTATTTTAGGAGGAAGAGTTAAAACTTTACATCCGGCAGTATTTGGCGGTATCTTAAACCGCAGAAACCTGAAGGAAGACCAGGCACAGATCGCGGAATACAATATTCCTGAAATTGACCTTGTTATTGTTGACCTTTATCCTTTTGAAGAAACACTTAAAGCTGGTGGTACTGCAGAAGAGATCATTGAAAAAATTGATATCGGTGGTATTTCACTGATCAGAGCAGCAGCAAAGAATTTCAATGATGTTGTTATTCTGGCTTCTAAAGATGACTATGCCGTATTGGAGCAGCAATTAGAAGCGCAAAATGGAGAAACTACCCTGGAGCAGCGCAGGGCTTATGCAAAAAATGCGTTCCATACTTCTTCACATTATGATACAGCAATTTTTAATTACTTCAATTTAGAAGAGCCGCTTCCGGTTTTCAAACAAAGCCTTAAAGTTGCTAAGACACTGCGTTATGGTGAAAATCCACATCAGCAGGGTGTTTTTTACGGCGATATGGATGAAATGTTCACTAAATTAAATGGCAAAGAACTTTCTTATAATAACCTGGTAGACGTAGATGCGGCAGTAAGCCTGATCGATGAGTTCCAGGAGCCTACTTTTGCGATCTTAAAACATACTAACGCATGTGGTGTAGCATCGAGGGCAACCATTAAACAG
>Ga0233344_1000049_pt1 | contig 22793 bp, 22 predicted proteins | sample GEONDECOMP281_FD_180697 | JGI IMG/M metagenome (GOLD analysis project Ga0233344, IMG submission 180697) | Leaf litter microbial communities from Shasta-Trinity National Forest, California, United States - GEON-DECOMP-281 | ecosystem: Environmental > Terrestrial > Plant litter > Unclassified...
CTTAACCAAAGAGGTATTAACAGTGAAAAAGCTGTTGCCCTGATCGTAAACGGATATGCTATGGAAGTGCTAAAACAGTTACCTATGGAATTTGCAGTAGAAGCTCAAAAGTTACTGGCTATTTCAATGGAGGGAAGCGTAGGCTAATCATCACATCATTAAAATTTATTAATAGAAAAATATCATGTTAACAATCAATAATTTATACGCCTCAATAGATGGTAAAGAAATATTACGTGGGCTTAACCTTGAAGTAAAACCAGGGGAAGTGCATGCTATAATGGGACCAAATGGTTCAGGTAAAAGTACAACAGCTTCGGTACTGGCAGGTAAGCCGGAGTATGAAGTTACTGGCGGAGAGATCCTTTTTGGGGGCAAAAACCTGGAGGGAGTGGCTCCCGAGGACCGTGCTGCCGAAGGGATCTTTCTTGCCTTCCAATATCCTGTGGAGATCAAAGGTGTTTCAAATATTAATTTTTTGAGAACCGCTGTTAATGAAATCAGGGCCTACAATGGATTGGCGCCGATGGAGGCTAGAGAATTTCTTAACCGAATCAAAGAAAAGCAGGAACTGGTACAGTTTAGTAATGACCTGGCCAAACGTTCCCTAAATGAAGGATTCTCTGGTGGTGAAAAGAAAAGGAACGAAATCTTTCAACTGGCGATGCTGGAACCGAAGCTGGCCATCCTGGACGAAACAGATTCGGGTCTGGATATTGATGCCCTAAGGATTGTAGCAGACGGCGTGAATACTTTAAGGTCAAAAGATAATGCATTTATTATCATTACCCATTATCAGCGATTGCTGGAATACATTGAGCCAGATTTTGTACATGTACTCTATAATGGCAGGATAGTGAAATCTGGCACCAAAGAATTGGCTATAGAACTGGAAAACAAAGGTTATGATTGGTTGAAAAACGAATCGCTTAATTATGAAACTGTTTAATTATCAGTCATGGTATTAGAAAAAAAAAATTTGCTGGATCAATATTTTGATGAAGTATTGACGGAGCATCAAAAAATAGATCTAGCAGAAGATCCTATTCATTTAAATCTATTGTCCTTAAGAGAAAAGGCAAGAAATTCATTTCGGTCTCAGGGAATTCCTACCGCAAAAATGGAAGATTGGAAATATACCCCTGTCAGGCCATTCCTTGAAAAATTGATACTGGTGAAAGACGGTTATCCTAAATTCAGCTCCAGCCGGCGCGACGCTTTGAAAATGGAAAAAAGCTGTCATACATTGGTGATCATTGATGGCAAATATTGGCCGCATCTTTCTGATGATATCACTGATGATAGTTTGGAGATTACACCGCTGGATAAATCGTCCGTTGAAACCAGTCAGATTGATCATCTTGGCGCTCATGCTGATCTTGAACATCCATTTGCAGCTTTGAATACCGCATTGTTTACAGATGGGGTGATGATCAGGGTAAAAGCAGGGAAACAGCCTGATAAACCGATCCAACTGATACACCTTTCGATGGGTGAAATTAACCCAATGTTCTATCCGCGGCTGCTTGTCGTATTGGAAAAGGATGCTAAGGCTACTTTGATTGAAAGGTTTAAGGTTAATCATACGTCACTTTATACGGTTAATAATAGTGTAAGTGAAGTGGTTGTAGAACCTGATGCTGCTTTGGAACACTATTATCTGCATACTGAAAATGAGCTTTCAGTGAATATCCAGTATGCAAGGGTCATCTTAAAAGAGCATAGCAAGTATAGTAATTTCAACTTCGCGTTCCCTGGTTCACCATTTAGCAGACATGATCTTCATGTTTCCATGCAGGGACCTTATGCAGAAACAAATCTTTATGGTATCGTGCTGGCAGGGAAAAAACAATTGGTAGATAACCACACTTGTGTAGATCATCTGGTGCGGGACTGTGTGAGTAATGAGCACTACAAATGTATCGTAAATGATCGGGCTACTGTGGTGTTTAATGGAAAGGTAATTGTACATCCGGATGCACAGCGAACCAATAGCTTTCAGAAAAACAGCAATTTACTTTTGTCTGATGATGCCGTAATCAATACAAAACCAGAGTTGGAAATTTATGCAGATGACGTGAAGTGCAGTCATGGGGCTACGATGGGGCAATTTGATACCGAAGCATTGTTTTATTTGACCTCCAGGGGAATCCGTGAAAGTACAGCTAAACAAATGCTCATAGAAGCATTTGCAGCAGAAATCATCGATTTTGTACCAAATGATATAGTGAAGCAATATTTGCAGGATCTATTGGCTGACCATATATAACAAGGTGAAATGAAGAGCGAAAGCGGGATTTTATTAAGGCAGCTTGGACAGGACAGCAGGGGGATTAAGGTAGAAAGGTTTACGGGGAACATGCTTGACAATCCGCGCGGATTTTCTACTCCACACAGGCATGAATATTACAGCTGTTTTCTACTTGACAAAGGACGTGTGGATATTTTGGTAGACTTTAAAGAAATAATTATAAAATCCAACACACTTATTTTATCCTATCCTGGCCAGGTAAATCAAGTTGTAGCTTCTACAACTGTATCTGGCTGGTTCTTATCTTTTGACAGTAAGTTAGTGGAGGAAGCTGTACGTAATACGCTCGAACAATCCCTATCAGAAGTAATCACGCTTGCACTCAACCCAAAAGAAGTTTCATGGTTTAAACAGATTATTGGGCTGATGCTTGATCTGGGAGATGTAGAACATGAAGTGACTTATAATGACCAGGTACAACATTCTTTATTAATAGCTTTTATTTCTCAGGCAACACTTACTTATCAGAGAAGGGAGCATAACTATATGATACAGTATTCAAGTAGAAACATTAGTATCACCAAAGAATTCAGGCAGCAATTGCGACGGCGATATAAGTCTTTAAAAAAACCGTCGGAATATGCTGACCTGCTTAACTTATCGGTTAGTTATCTGAATGACACGGTTAAAGAAGTGACCGGTTTTCCACTTTCCTATTTTATACAGCAAGAAATTATCCGGGAAGCACAGCGTTTACTTTACTATTCGGAACTTAGTGTGAAAGAGATTGCTATTTCCTTAGGTTATCAGGATTTCAAATATTTTAACCGATTTTTCAGAAAAGCTACTGATACTACACCTGGCACATTCAGGAAAAATAGTAGCCAGTTAAAAGATGTGTAAAAACTTGATTTTGGCGCATGTATGCTGCATAAGCACTTAATATCAATTGATTAAAAATAAAATTTATCAAATTAATGATTGTTCACCGTGTAGTGACCTGATCATTCCAAAAAAATCTTTGAATGGATTACTTTATAGAAAAAAGAAGAGAAGTAATGAAATATGTGGAACCTATCATGCTGGCAAAGATGTGGGATTTTCTAAAACCAATTGATGAAAATTGGCAACCAGCAGATTTACTTCCTGATCCTACACAATATGATTTTATCGGGCAGATTGAAGAAATAAAAGAAAGGGCAAGTTCACTTTCCTACGATCTCTTAGCCGTTTTAGTAGGGGATACAGTAACTGAAGAGGCATTGCCAACCTATGAGTCCTGGTTGTCTATGGTTACAGACGTTAATATGGATGAGGCAGGAGGCTGGATGCGCTGGATTAGGCATTGGACTGCAGAAGAGAACCGTCATGGTGATATTTTAAATAAATATCTCTATTTATCTGGTCGGGTAAATATGCGGATGATGGAAGTCTCCACTCAATATCTCATCGCAGACGGATTTGATATTGGCACTGGCAGCGATCCTTACCGTAACTTTATTTATACTTCTTTCCAGGAAATTGCAACCAATGTATCTCACCGAAGGACGGCTACACTAGCCAAAATTCAGGGTGATGCGGTGCTTTCAAAAATTTGCGGCACAATCGCATCAGATGAGGCGCGGCATGCAAAAGCTTATCAGTTTTTCATGGAAAAGATATTTGAAGTTGATCCCAATGGAGGTATGCTTGCCTTTGCAGATATGATGCAAAAAAAGATTGTTATGCCGGCGCATTTTTTAAGGGAGTTTGGTGAACCTCAGGGGGAAGCCTTTGCGCACTTCTCAGACGTAGCGCAGCGATTAAACGTTTATACCAGTATTGATTATGTTGAAATTTTGAATACACTGATTAAAAACTGGCATATTTCTGATTTATCAGGCTTGAATGATGCCGGTGAAAAAGCCAGGGATTACCTGACGAACCTTCCGAAGAGATTAAACCGAATTATTGAACACAGGAAAATGACCTTTGGTGATTTTAAGTTTTCCTGGATAAATGGATAATATGGAACCAAATAAAATAAATAATACTTATATCATAAATTATATCAAATGAAAACTATCAGATCTATTTTCTTCCCCTTATTAATTTTATTGGGAACTATCAATGTTTATGCGCAGGAAGTGGTGAATGAAAAGCCAACCATCATTTTTGTTCATGGCATCTGGGCCGACGGTTCATCATGGGCTGCTCAAATCAGTGCCTTACAAGCTAAGGGCTATCCCGTTATAGCTGTTCAAAATCCTATTACTTCATTAGCTGATGATGTAGCAGCTACACAGAGAGCAATTGCCAGAGCGAAAGGTAAAGTTCTCCTTGTTGGACATTCCTGGGGTGGATTTGTCATTACGCAAGTTGGTAATGACCCAAAAGTGATCGGCCTTGTATATGTTGCCGCATTAGTTCCTGATCTTGGTGAAACTGTTCCTGCTTTATCAGCTAAGGGGCCAGAAGTTAAATTAGCAAATTATTTTGAACCGGTAAATGGATTTATTTATTTATCAAGAGCTGGTGTTAAAACTGTGTTTGCGCAGGATTTGACCCCTAAACAGCAAGATCTCGTCTATGCCACCCAAACCCCTGCTTCTCAAACCGTATTTGCAGAGAAAAGTGGTGAGCCTGCGTGGAAAACCAAGTCAAGCTGGTATATCGTGGCTAAAAATGACCGTGCAATCAGCCCGGTGCTGGAAGAATTCATGGCTAAACGTATTCATGCCAAAACTACTGAAATTGATGCAAATCACGTAGTAATGATTTCACATCCTAAAGAGGTGCTGGCAGTTATTGAAGAGGCTGCAAACTCAGGAAAATAAGACAGTCCTAAACCAACCGGTACACACTTCATAATAATTTTTGTATGAAAAAATGTATTAAAATATAGGTTAACGTGTTTGTACAGGAACAAAGCTCCTGCTATAAGGCCCTTAAAAATTGGTACTATTCTCAGGAGCTTTGGTACTTATTGTACTTCGTTAATAGGCTGCGCTATTGGATAGGTATATGACAATTTGGGATTTAAGGTATCAAAAGTACCAATACCTGTCCTGATGTTTCTAACCGCAGGTCTGTATCTAAATGTATTTTTGTTCTCATACTATACATACACATATCCTTGCACATTGATGTCTATAGGGATTTTCCTGGAATGAACAATAAAAACACAAATTATGGAATATAGACAATTAGGTAATTCGGGCTTAAAAGTGCCTGTTTTGAGTTTTGGTACCGCAACATTTGGCGGTGGTAATGAATTTTTTAAAGCATGGGGAAGTACGCAGGCAGATGAAGCTACCCGGATGGTTAACTTATGTTTGGATGCAGGAGTTAATCTTTTTGATACTTCTGATGCCTACTCTGGTGGTGCAGCAGAAGAGATACTGGGTAAGGCTATCACCGGTTTGAGGGAAAAAATACTGATCTCCACCAAAGCAACTTTTCCAACTGGTAGTGGTGCTAATGATTATGGCTCTTCACGTATTCACCTGATTGAGGCGTGCGAGGCTAGTTTAAAACGTTTGGGTACTGATCACATTGATATCTATCATATGCATGGTTTTGACGCAACCACGCCAATATACGAAACATTAAAAGCATTAGAATCACTGATCCAAAGTGGAAAAGTTCGTTATATCGCCTGCTCTAATTTTTCGGGCTGGCAACTGATGAAATCACTTTCTATCTCTGAAAGATACGGCTGGTCTAAATATGTTGCACATCAGGCCTACTACTCACTGCTAAACCGCGATTTTGAATGGGAGCTGATGCCGCTTGGTATTGAAGAAAATATAGGTACGATTGTGTGGAGCCCTTTATCCAGCGGAAAACTAAGCGGTAAATACCGTCGCGGGCAGGAGGCACCAAAAGATGCACGTGTGGCTCAGGGTGGTAATCCGGTAAAGAATATTTCTGATGCTGATGATAGACTTTACAATATTGTTGATGTATTGGATGATCTGGCAGAGGAAACTGGTAAAACCATTGCTCAAATTTCATTGAACTGGGTATTGCAGCGTCCAACTGTATCGAATATAATTATTGGTGCAAGGAATGAAGAGCAGTTGAAACAAAATCTGGAGGCTGTCGGCTGGAACCTAACCACAGATCAGGTGAAAAGATTAGATCAAGTTAGTGAGGTTCTGCCTGCTTATCCTTACTGGCACCAGCGTCAGTTCACCATGTTAAAAAATGACCCTGATCTTTACGGTGAGCGTAAATAAAGGCTACTAGCTTTGATATATTGATTATTAGTAAACAAATTAATCAATATATTAGTAAGGTATTGGGGTTTGGTGACCCAGCCGTAAGCTATTATAATAGGTAACCGAATAGGTCTTATTTTCCTTGTATTTGTCTGAACCGATTGAATTGAAATTAACAAAAAACCCCTTAAATCACACGATTTAAGGGGTTTTGCCGACTTTTAGAAATCTAATGGTCGGGTTGTAAGGATGATTATCAGGTTAGTTATATTTTTGATATTCAGTAAGTTATATCGAAAATAAACAGGTGCGGACACCGAGTAGGGCACATATAATGTGCTTTTATTTGGTAGCTTTTGAAGCCGGTTTATTTGCATAAGTGATAGTCAATGAACTCGTTATACAAATATAATCAGGACCAATTATTTAATAGACAAACACATCTGTTCTGATAAGATTGCTGCGAATTGTTATCCAATGAGGCACAGTCTTTTTAAGGCAATTGCTATCTTTTTTGTCTTGAATTGAATAGGGGTGATATTTTATATCAGCCGAAAGTCCTTAGTGTATACATTTAGCACTTTCGGCTTTTTAATTGTTACAAAAATCCGCCGGAGGCATTAACGCGGTCGCCTGTAACCCAGCCAGCACCCTCTGAGGCAAGGAATACGACTACTTTTGCTACATCGATTGGCTGACCAATACGCCCCAATGGTGTCATCGAAACAGCTAGTTTTTCTATTTCCCCTCCAAAAAAACCGGCATCATGAGCGCCTTCCGTTTCAGTTGCCCCCGGCGCAACAGTATTGACGCGTATGTTTCTGGCCCCTAGTTCCTTTGCCAACCCTTTAGTCAATGCATCTACAGCGGATTTAGTCGCACTATATAGGCTGCTGTTCGGGCCAGGATTTAGACTAGCGCCAGAACTGATATTGATAATACTGCCACCTGTTTCCGGAAAGTGGTTCAGGGCTTGCTGTGTTGTCAGGATAGGCCCAAGCACATTGGTTGTAAACTGATGGTGGAACGCTTCTTCAGTGATACCCTCAACCGGGGTGAAAGTGAAAACCCCGGCATTGTTTATCACAATATCAACGGAGCCATAAGTGGCCTTTGCTATTTCAAAAAGTCTTTTAACGTCTTCGGCCAGTGCCACAGAACCTTGAACAGCTATAGCCTGACCTCCGTCTTCAACAATTGCAGAAACGACCCGATCCGCGGCTGCCTGGCTGTTAGCATAGTTTACCACCACTTTCACGCCTTCTGTCGCAAATGCTTTAGCTATACCCGCACCTATTCCTTTAGATGCACCGGTAACAATAGCTACCTTTCCCTTTAATTTTAAATCCATTTTAGTTTAATTTGATACATTATTTTATAATTCTCAGGCTGCTTATAATGTTACCCGAACTTGCATTTATATTTTGCATTCAACAAATGGCGGAATTGCTATCGCCGGTTAATTATTTTCGGAAGGTGCTTGTTTTATCAATTGAATCTCACTTGGGATCTTAACTGCTTCGCCCAATCCCAATCCACCGGTATCCACCCTTAATGGTCATTTTAACTTTATAATAAATGCCAGACCGGTATTCCGGTCTCTTTAGCTATTTGTTAAGGCAAAATTCAGAAATGAATGAACTGGCGAAGTGGCGAAATCTAGCTTTGATGTGCCTAAAACTGACCTGTCGGGGTAACAGCTCAGAAATCGATAGTAATAGGATAAATCATTGTTTAAACGACTTTCAGTAAATCCGTAAATGTGATTTATCAACAATTGGTAATTTTATGCTGGGATTAATCCTGTTGCCGCGTAATAGCCTATTGGAATTTAGCAAGATTTAAAAAGTATACTTAATTTGCTGAAAATAACAGACATGAAATCTGCGCCGAAAAAAAATCAGATCAATACGATAGCCGATTATCACAAATTGGTTGGGCTTCCCGCACCAATTTCTTCTTTATTAAGTGTTATCAATTTTGAGGATGTCAAATGGAAACCGAACGACCAGGCCATTAGCATCGTTCACAATTTTATAGCGTTGTTTTTAAAAAATATAATAACAGGAAATGCAAGTATGGTCAGAAGGAAGAAATAAACGTTAGTGAGGGGGGCTTGCATTTTATGTCGCCAAAACAAGTATTAACCATTGAACCTGTTGACCAACATTTAGCAAATCAAGGATGGTTAATCCTCATCCATCCCGACCTCCTTTGGAATACGTCGCTTGCAGCTAAAATTAAACACTATGGATTCTTCAGCTATGAAATTAATGAAGGACTAAGACTTTCTGCGCAAGAGCAGGTGACTGTGATAAACATAATAAGTAATATAGCCGATGAAATTCCAAATGGTACCGATCGATACAGTAAAGATGTTATTATAGCACAGGTCGAATTGCTATTAGCGTATTCAGAACGGATTTACAAAAGACTATTTTCCTCCAGGAAAAAGCAGGAGCATAGGACGTTAGAGCAGTTGGAACTCTTTATGTCTAAATATATAAAAGGTAATAATTTGTCAGAAACGGGAATTCCTACCATCAAGTATATTGCCGAACAATTACATATTTCTCCAAATTATTTGAGCCGTTTACTTCAGTCAATTACTGGGCAAAGCACTAAAAATTACCTGCACGATAAGCTAATTGAACTTGCGAAAGAGAAATTGTCTACAACTGAATTATCGGTATCTGAAATAGCTTATGAAATGGGATTTAAAGCGCCTCAATCATTCAGCAAGTTATTTAAAACTAAAACCAGTTTGACACCTATAGAGTTCCGTCAAACGTTTATTTAGAACAGCAAGTGGCCAAGGAACTGGTGGAATCTTAAATCCCGTTAAACTATCTTATATCATATTTGGGGATCACAAAATTTTCGTTAAGCAGAATCAGAATATCTCTAATAAAGTTAGTTATTCAATGAGTCACAACAAGCTGAAGCCAGACTTAAAAATTTTTAATCAAAAGATTACCAGCTATTTAACCTCTCTGTAAGCTAAAGAAAAAATAGCTGAGAGAATTGCAAAAAAACTCAAATTAATGCTTTACAATGCTCTTAATAATTTTCAACCTGTATATGACCAATGTTTAACCGAAGTACGGATCGGCTATAGAACGCGTCTGGATCGGGTGTGGAACGGGTCTGGAACGGCTATATGCCGTTCTGTAGGCGTTAGGTACTCGTACCATTCCCGACTTACTCCCGCTCTATACTCTGGTTAAACATGGGCGAAAAACAGACAAAATACTTTTTGCAATCAAGGCGTTCAATATTCGCTTTCTGACCGTCTCACCGTCTTAATTTCCTTCTACTTTTGTACTGATCTTAGTTTTAATTGAACACTTGTAAAAACTAAAAAAAATTGCAGGAACAACTATTTCATTATATATAAATTAACCATTCACACTGATAATCATTTAGTAATGATTATCAGTGTGAGCTAACATTTATAACCCTCTGCGTTTGTCCAGTAGTGATTGAATATATTCTGGCGCAACATATTGATGCAGCTGGATCGTCTGGTGGTAAACTCCATCTACATGTTCAAAAAAGCAGATATGAGCTTCTTTAAAAGCCAAACTGTCTTGATGCTGAAAAAGCAGCGCATAGCGGTAATTGCTATTGGCACTGGTAAAAACGGCCAGATAATACCTGCATAATTTGTCATTAATATATAGCTTTACTTCTCCCCAATCAAACTCACAGCATGATCCAGGCGCATATTGTTGACGGATAAAAGCTTCTTTGGTAATCTGGGTGGTCTTCGCGATATGATCACATAGCCTGCTATAACTAAGCTGGTGACCCAATTGATGTAGCTTTTCTAGAATATCTATATTCTTTAGTTGTTGCTTGGAACGGCCGTCTAAGCGTTTTGCCATATTTTCTTCCAAACATCCATTGATGATCTCCAGCACCTCATCGTTCAAACGAGGTTTTAAACGATTGGCACTATTATAAACTGAACCTGTACGAAGATATTGGTTCAATAAGGAAGAGGGTTTATCCTGATCACTTAACGGAGAGCTCTTAAATTGCTCATACTCGGCCAGTCGGTGACGTACCGTTAACCGATGAATATTGAGTTGTTTTGCTATTTTTCGCTGGCTGAGCCCTTCCCGATAATAGAGTAATATAATCTTATGATTTGTCTCCACTTCTAACATGAATTATAGCCCCTTTAGTTCATTCTAAAGGGACGATTTAATCCTTGCTAACTGGTACACTTTTCAACTGGATATTGGTACACTTTTCAATCGGTATATACACTCGTCATCAGTTGACAATTTGTTGCCTAGCTTCAGACCTGGGTTGGTTTTGCAATAACCAGCTTTATATCCTGCGCTAAGTATTGATTTTATATGGCCATTTTCAAGTTTCGCCAATTTAAGTATCACATCAGACTGAAGTTCAATTTCACAAACAAATGATACCCAAATCACCCATACAAGTTCGTGATGATGATTTTCAAATGATATACGAAAGTCCTTTTTTTAATTTTTGCTAAAATAGACGTTTGAAGTTGGAATAAAATCTGCATGCAACAGAGTTAGCCGATGCAAGCGATCAACTATAGCAACTTTAACCTTTCAAAAGCTTATATACCGCTTTAGATGGCCATTTGCAATATGCAACACAAAAAATTATCATAATGTGAAAAAACACGTGCATATTATGTCATTTAATCTTGGTCTGTGCTTATAATCTTCAAATATATAATCTTCAGTGAATTACAAAAAATAACTAGCGATTTTACAAGAAGAATACTAAAATATATTTAATATGAAAAATAGCATGCAAGAGAATAAATTATAGTCGAATTTACAATGAAAGCATTGCTTGTAAAAATAAATATTTACGTAACTTTATTGTTACTTTAAAAGATTTAAATTTAATTAAAAACCATACATCCGTTCCGATTTTTAATTAAAAAAAACGTTTTAGCAATCGATGTAGATGCACCATAACACAGATATTACGAATATAAATATTATCTATTCATACTATGATTTAACTGATTCATAAATTCATAACATTAAACGCCATAAAATCTTTATAATTCAATTGTATATTGCACTATCATTAAATTAAAGATTTTATTATGAAAAAAAAATTAAGTCTCAACAGTTTTTCAGGGAGTATCTTGAAGGCTGATGTAACAAAAAACATCATGGGTGGCTATGGCAGTGAAGGAACTGCTTCATCTACTTCACAATGTACTCAAGGTACTGCGTACGGAGCTGGCGGATATCCGATCCACTGGGGTGACACGTCTTCAGACGGCGATTATTATTCATCTTGTTAAATAGTAAAGGGAAATTTATGAAAAAGAAAATCACACTTGATGCATTCTCATCTTCGATTTTAAAAGCCGATGTTACACGAAACATTTTAGGCGGTTATGGCAATGAAGGCACTACAACCAGCTATTGTACAGGAAGTACATCCAGCACCTACATCATCTATGCTGATGCAGATGCGGTCAACCATGGAGACTTCTATTCATCTTGCTAAATTCAAAAATTAGTGAAATACCGATATGATTTCATATCGGTATTTAAAAAACCTACGTGCCAACGTTCAATAATAAAAATTTATAAATAATGATTGCGATTTTAAGTAAGAGGGATTTAGAAATCTCTACTGAACATGTTATGGATTGGCTACAAGCTCTCGGCGGAAGTTTTGTAAGATTGAATGGCATGGATATGCTGAAGTCTGTAAATTATAATTTCAATGAAGATGGAATTGCTAAGACATTCATTCCAGAAGATGTGAATATATGTTGGTTTAGAAGATGGGCAGACGATGACTTCATTCCTGGAATCGTCATGAATTCAGACTCTTCTAATTTGAATCTATTGACCTTGCAGTCCCATCTTAAAAGTGAGACATCGATTATAAGTAAATCATTTTTTAGCTCTATCAAGGGTAAAAAATGGTTATCAAGTTTTTCTGAGGTGTCTACAACAAAAATTGAAATGCTTGAAGCTGCATTGAAATCCGGTCTATCAATTCCCAGATCATTGATCACAACTAGTAAAAATGAGCTTAGGGTTTTCTTTGATACAAGTGAAGGTAAAGTTATTTCCAAATGCATTTCCGATGGGCCATTTTTTTATTCTCAAGATGAATTTTTGTCTTTAAAGACAGTACAGATCGATGAAGAAACTCTAGAAAACATCCCCGAAACTTTCTTTGTCAGCCTTTTTCAACAAATGGTTGAGAAGGAGTATGAGTTGCGGGTGTTTTATTTGGATCATACATTTTACGCCATGGCAATTTTTTCGCAGTTGGATGGCCAGACAACAGTAGATTTCAGGAACTATAATCTACGCAAACCAAATCGTACCGTTCCGTATACCTTGCCCTTAGAAATAGTGTCAAAGTTAAAAATTCTAATGGAAGATCTTAATATGAGCACAGGTTCAATTGACCTTATTAGGGCAACAAGCGGTGAATATATATTTCTGGAGGTAAATCCCGTAGGTCAATTTGGAATGACATCCCTACCATGCAACTATTACCTTGAAAAAAAAGTTGCTCAATATTTAATAGCAAATGATAAACGAAACTAACAGAAAATTTAACATTGATACCATAGTTGACAATTTACCAATCAACTATAGACTTATTAAAGGTACAAATATATACGAGGCTTCCTTCTCTAGAAATGCCGAATTCAGTGTTTATAAGTCAGGTATGTCCCCTTGTTTCGACTTTTATAAACCAATCTCACGCCTATTAAAAGATAAAGATGAAAAAAGTATTTAAGTTATTTGCTTCTTGCTTACCTGTAAAAGGTGCCAAACGATTTGTGGTCTGTGATCTACAAAGATCAGAATTATTCATAATACCAGAAGGTTTGTACTCAATTCTTACAGAATGTGAGGATTTAAGTCTCGAAGAGATTAAAACGAGTTTTGATAATCAATACGACACATACATTGATGAACATTTCAACTATCTAATTGAAAATGAACTTGGATTCTTTACAAGTGAACCTGAAAAATTTCCAAAACTTGAGATAAAATGGGAAATACCTGAGTTGATAAGCAATATAATTATTGAAGCAAATTCTGATTCTAATCATCCATACGACCTCATATTTGATCAATTGAATGTTGTTGCCTGTAGATTTATGGAACTACGGTTTTACGAAGTTGTCGATTTGGAGGTTATAAGAAGCATAATGATCCTTGCGGAAAATTCGAAACTGAGAAATATAGCCATATATCTTCCTTATAACACATTTATCCCTTATCAAGATTTAGACTTTTTGCTGTTACAATTTCAGAGAATCGGCAGCATCATTATACATTCCGTTCCAACCTCGGTGTCGATAATTAGTGAAAATCCTATTATCTACTATACTGAGGATGTCATAATTAATAATGGATCCTGTGGCCAAGTCAGTTCTAAATATTTTAATATAAATATGGATCATTATATGGAATCTCAATTTCATAACACCTGTCTGAACAAAAAAATCACAATTGACACACTGGGTAATATTAAAAATTGTCCCTCTCTTCCTACCATTTTCGGTAATATCAATAGAACAAAGATACTTGAAGTATTAAGCCAGAACGAGTTTACTCAACTATGGAATATTAACAAAGATCAAATCGAAACATGCAAGGATTGTGAATTTCGATATATATGTACAGATTGTCGAGCCTTTAGAACTGAAAATAATAAAATATACTCCAAGCCTTCAAAATGTTTATATGACCCATATACAGCGGAATGGGCATTCGAGAAAGAGCCTTTATTATCAGTTGGTACAGCATGAAGCTATCATTGTGCACTGTCTGTATGAATCGAATCGATCATATCAAACAAACTCTTCCTAAGAATTTAGAAAATTGTTTAACAAGTAAAGATCAGGTTGAATATCTCTTATTGGATTATAACTCAAGTGATGGTCTTGCAACATGGATTAGACAGAATCTTCAAAGATATATTGATATGGAAATCCTTACATATTACAGATTTGAAGATCGAGAATTTTTCGATAGAAGTCATTCAAGAAATTTGGCTTTTAAACTTGCAAAAGGAAATCTCGTCTGCAATGTAGATGCCGACAATTTTATTGGTGCAGGGTTTCCAGAATATTTACTTCAAATCTTTTCTTCCCAGAGGAAAATCTTCGCTTCTCCAGCTAACATCCGCGATGTCTTAGGTAGATTTTGCATTTCCAAACAGCAATTTTTGGACTATGATGGCTATGACGAATCAATGTCAGGATATGGTTTTGAAGATTTAGATATTTATAAGAGGTTATTAATCAGTGAGTTCAATAAAGTAACTATTACGGACAAAAGGTTTCTCCAGTTTATTCCACACAACAATAGCTACCGTTTTGAAAACGAATATCATGGACAAAATATCGCCGAGATTTTTTTAAGGTATATCGAACCCTGGAAAACAGAAATTATTTTTTTCTATAAAAATCACGACGTACATCTGGTTACCCTTTTGAATTTGGAAATCGTAAATGCACAAAAAAATATAGAATATGCATATGAAAATCCTAATGAAAAAAGTAGTAATGAATTAATAACATACTCAGAAGATGATAATTTGTGGATCAAGGGAAAATTTCAGCGTGATGACGCCAAATATGTACTTCTGCTTGAAAATTTACCGAACATGATATTATTGCCCATCGGCAAAGACATCTTGCAAGACGATCATTCTAGAAATGAATTTTACAAAGTTACAGAGCCAAATTTCCTTAACGGGCTAAAATTGATGAGGAGTGAGTTAGATAATAGAAATACAATGGATAAAAGGTCTGTTGGAACTTTGCCAAAAGTTAATCCAAATGGATTTGGCAAAGGTACAGTTAGGAAAAACTTTAGTGATGACAACGTTATAATTTTATAGTATGACACAAAAATATATATGGTTGAAAACTTCGTTTTTTATCGAACAGGATAGATTGCAAGATTTCTACATTGAATATATAATTCCATTCAATTTAGAGATTGAAAAAGATGCGACAAATGTTTATTGTTATTACAATTCATTGTCCACTACTCAAGGATCGCACTTGAACCTATCAATTCTTCATTCTGTTACTTCCGCCCACGCGATGAAGCTTAAAGTGCAAGAATTCTTCTTGCCATATTTTAAAAATAAGGTATTACAGGTGCCATTTCAATCAAAGGAAATTAACATCTTGGATTTGTGGAAGCCTTTTGATAACTATAAAATATACTTTAATATCTTCTATTTAAAGATCGAGTCAAAATATCCACACGTATTCAATACTTTCTCAAGATATAAAGTATTGACAAATATAAGCAAAACTCTTGATCATATAATGGCTGATTTAAGTGAGGTTGATTTCACAAATCTAATGGAAGTTGTCATACTATCATACTACTTTCTGATCAATACAAAGCGAATTGATATGACTACACTACAAAATCATATCGCGTATTTAGAAGATCGAAATAGCTTATACACCGAAGATATATATGTAAACTTAATTTCTATGCTTGAAGCAGATGTACACAATAATGCAGATTTCCTAGAAGAATGCAAGTCATTCAGCAATGCTCCACCTCCGTACGATCTTAAATGGCTTAATCATTTTTCAGAGACTATTGTTGAACTCGAAGTGTCTTGCGATAAAAAAGACAATTGTAAAGACTTGTTGTCGGAGTATGCATTATTATTTATCAATACACTGGGTATGTCTCCGCTTAAAGAGATATATTCATTACACTTACTTAAAAGCCATCTAAAACAACAACATCTTGACCTAAAAGTCGCGTTGTAAATATTTTGTAAATATGAGAAAAAACAGCATTATAAAATTACTGCTTCTACTACTACTTTTGCAGCTCACGGAAGCATGTCGCCATAATTTGAAGATAGCAAATGGTTTAAGAAAACTAAGTACCAATGAAGTTATTTCAATGATTAAAAAGAATGAGCCCGTACCCCAGGATATAAAAATAATTTCTGAAGATGGTAAACCTATCGATAACAATATTATGTTAAAGGTAGGGCAAGAAAAGCTAGTGACTGATTTTTATGCTGATTCAAAAAATAAAGTTAAACTACTTGTAGTTAGAGCTTACAATGACAATGACAAACAATTATTTTCAGAGATAAAAAAAGCAAATAACGAAGCCATGTTATCAAAACCTCTTGATGTTGATTGTAATAAAATTAGCGAAATATTATCTGATGTTCGGCTTAAAGACCAGCAGTCTAGAACAACAAACGGTGGAATTAATACGAATTATGATAGGGAAAATCAAAGGATAGTATTTAGTATTATAAATAAATGCGGTTTCCCAACTGCACCAATAAATGACAGTGCTGGTTTAGAAACAATTTTCCTTGTTATTCAACATGGTACTAAAGAAATGAGAGCTAAATATTTACCATATTTTATTAAACTTAGTAAAAACGGAGAATTTAGTGAAAGTATGGTTGCTCTAATGGAGGATCGAGTATTGATGGATTCCGGAAAAAAGCAAAAATACGGATCTCAATTGCAAAAAGTACAAGGAGGAGCTTGGGAACTTTATCCAGTTGATAACATAGACTCGGTTAATGCTAGGCGAAAATCTATTGGATTGAACACTCTTGAAGATTATCTCAAAGAATTTAGAAACCAAAACTAAGACCTTCATGAAATTAAAGCATCAATCAGAAGCAGGAGAAAACTTAAGGACAATATATCATAATATATGTAAGATTTTAAATCTATCGCTTGACTCTACAAATATTGAGAATATTGAAAAATATTCCAATTTTCCCTCTTTAGACGCGCTGGGAACTGCGCTCGATACGATTGGCATTCGTAATATGAGTGTAGGTATTGATTCCGACCAGTTACTTCTTGTACCAACACCTTCTATCCTACACTTTAACAAAGACAATGGGCACTTCGTTATCTTATATGAAACAACCGATGACAATAAGTTTAAAATTCACGATCCTTCTCTTGGTTGGTACGATTTAGATGCTGACGACCTGAATAAGGTATGGTCCGGTACAGCCTTGTTAATTGAGGAATCTGAACCAGCCCCAAAATATGCGATATCGCACCGGGTGAAGAATAGCTTATCCAAGAATTTAATGTCAATTACGATCGTTACCTTATTTGTCCTCTTATTCTTGTATACCCTATTTTATAACCACAATTTCAACATCGTTGCCATTAATATGCTTTATCTCTCAGGCTTACTTTCTTCTCTTTACCTTGTAAAGGTCGATATGGGGGACGGAGGTATCTATGATGTTTGTAAAATCAACTCCCACTTTGACTGCAAAAGTGTATTAGACTCAAATGGTGCTAAATTATTTAATGTAATTAAATTAAGCTATTTGGGCGTCTTTTACTATTTGTTCCTATTTTTAAGTTGGAACTTTTACTTGACCAACGATAGTATTTCGCATGCTTTAAAATATTTTGCGGTTATATCATATTTAAGTTTAGCTTTCATTCCGTTTTCCATTAGCTACCAAAAGTTTGTAGTTAAAAGATGGTGCCTATTCTGTCTGATCGTGCAAGGGATTTTATTAGTAAGTGGAATTTTATTCTATACCCTATTCGATATATCCTATTCAGCATTTTTTCAACAATTACCATGGAATATGAGTATTTGGTTATTTGTCGCAATAACGTTAACATATAGTGTATTTTTATTGTATAAATCTTACTCAGTTAATAAAAAAAATAAATGGCGCCTTGATAGTTTACTCTTTGATACTGACTTATTCAAAAAAAGTCTTTTAAGTAATAATGTAATCGATGATCTAAACCTACCCAAGACAGTTGATTACGGCGATCTTAATGCAGCAGTGACGATAATAGTTGTGGTTGACCCATTCTGTGAATCTTGTAATAATGCAAGTAAACAGATTGATTGGATGAAGCGAAACACCATGGACGATTTTTGTGTAAGAACTATATTTTTTACTCAGCATTCTAAAAATCCTCAACAAGCTACATTAATTGCATCAAAGATTCTTTCACTTCCAACTGAAATGCAAAATGAAGCTCTATCCGGCTGGTTTCAGTCAAGAGAAGTATCTGAGTGGCTCAATGTATATGAATATGGTGGCTTGGCAAATATTTCAATGCTGGAAGATCATAATACCTGGTGTGATAGCCAACAGATTCAGCATACACCAGCTATCTATTTTAATGGTTCACGTATTTCCAGGCATTATGAAGTAAAAGATCTTCACCATCATATTATCACCTCAAATCGCGAAATCAGATACCAGAATGCCTAAGCTAAAATTTTTAAAACAACATGACTTCATGGATTGCGGACCAACGTGTCTGCGGATGATCGCGAAATATTACGGCAAATTTTATTCGCTGCAAACATTAAGGGATAGATCCGGCATCAATCGCGACGGTGTTTCTTTACTGGGCTTGTCTGAGGCTGCAGAATCAATTGGATTTCGGTCAATTAGTGTAAGTATTACTTTTTCTCAACTCCTTGAAGACGCCCCTTTACCCTGCGTAGCATATTGGGGTGCTAATCATTATGTAGTGATCTATAAAACGAAACTTGGTGGTTTTTTTTCACTCTTCAACAAAGATGTTAATTACAAAAATGCAAGTGTTTATATAGCAGACCCTGCTCGAGGTAAACTAAAATTATCTCATCAAGATTTCCAAAACAACTGGTTAATTGACAATGGTAAAGGATATGTACTTTTGCTTGAACCTACTGCATCATTTCATCAGAGGGAAGAAGAAGAAGAAAAGTCTTATGGATTCTCAACATTATGGATCTATTTAAAGCAGCATGTGAGTTTGATTTGGCAACTCGTTTTTGGATTTGCACTAGGAAGCATATTTCAACTAATTTTGCCCTTCTTAATGCAATCGATAATTGATGTCGGAATATCAAGTCAGAATCTAAACTTTATTACTCTGGTAATTGCAGCTCAGTTCGCTATAATGGCTGGACGAATGACTGTAGACTTTCTCAAAAATTGGATACTTCTACACATTAGTGTTAGATTAAATATCAATCTATTATCAGATTTTCTCATGAAGCTTTTGCGGTTGCCGATAGCATTTTTCACGACTAAACAGATCGGCGACATCATGCAACGTATCGGCGACCACCAACGTATTGAATCCTTTGTGACCTCTCAAACCTTAAATGTTATTTTTTCTCTATTTAATATTATTACATTCGGTATAGTCCTATTATACTATAATGCATCAGTTTTTGCTGTATTTTTTTCATTTAGCGTTCTCTACTTGATTTGGATTTATATTTTCCTACCTGTCAGAAGAAATTTAGACTACCAACGATTTGACTTTACAACTCGAAGTCACAATTCAATAATTCAAATTGTAAACGGGATGTCTGATATTAAACTTGCTGGCGCAGAACGTTCAATGCGCTGGAATTGGGAATCAATTCAAGGTAAGCTTTTTAAATTGCAGGGTAAGAATTTGAAAATAGACCAATACCAGCAGGCGGGGGCATTCGCGATCAATGAAGGAAAGAATATAATCATAACCTTTCTTGCTGCTCAATCTGTTATTGATGGCAATTTGACCATTGGCGGTCTTTTAGCAATTCAATACATTGTGGGACAGCTGAACAGCCCAGTAGATCAAATAATAATGTTTGCGCAGCATTTGCAAGAAGCAAAGATCAGTATTGAGCGACTAAACGAAGTGCACAACCTACCAGATGAAGAAATTAACGCTGAGCATCATCAACAATCAGTGACCGCTGGAGACATTGAAATAAGAAATTTATCTTTCTCATATCCTGGATCTAATGGATCGAATATTCTCAATGATATTAATATGGTCATTCCAGAAGGAAAAATTAGCGCGATTGTTGGACTAAGCGGTAGCGGAAAAACTACCTTACTGAAATTAATACAGAAGTTTTATGCGCCTTTGAACGGTAAAATTATTTTAAATGATCGTAATTTGGATAGCTATTCCTATAAATATTGGAGAAGTATTTGTGGTGTTGTTATGCAGGATGGATTTATCTTTTCTGATACCATAGTTAGAAATATTGCCGTAGGGAATGAGAATATTGATTATGAGCAATTAGAATTGGCAATTCATATAGCAAATCTCAAAGAATTCATTGACAATCTACCTAATGGTTATAATACTAAGATTGGCTCAGAAGGTAACGGATTAAGTCAGGGGCAAAAACAGCGTATTTTGATTGCTCGGGCAGTCTACAAGGATCCTAAATATATTTTTTTTGACGAGGCTACCAATTCTCTTGATTCTGAAAATGAATCAATAATAATGAACAATTTAAATTTATTTTTTAAGAATAGGACGGTGATAATTGTTGCTCATAGATTAAGTACCGTAACAAATGCAGACAAGATTTTTGTCATGAAAAATGGTACAATTTTAGAAGAGGGAACTCATGATAATTTACTTATGAATAAAGGTCAATATTTCAATTTGGTAAAGAATCAACTTAACGTGGTTGCTAATGTCTGAGTTTTTAGAACATCCTGATCAGTCGTCCGACGATTTCACCGAAATTATATCTAACACTCCTAACTGGTTCCTGAGATGGGGGATATCATGCATGTTTATAGTTTTTCTATTTGTTTTTGCCTTGTCTTGCTTCATAAGGTACCCGTATACCGTTGGAGCAAAATTTAAATTAATATCTGACAAAAGCCCTCAAATTATAACCGCTCACGGCAGTGGAAGATTGAGAGGGTTGACTATCTTAGACGGTGCCACAGTGAAGGATAATCAAATTATCGGCTATTTGGAAAGTACTGCAAACGCAGATGATATTTCAATCCTTAATAAAAATTTGCAAAAATTATTGTCGGATATTTATTCTAACAGAACTGATTTATTGACTGAAAGTGCTTTTGGGAAAAACAATAAACTTGGAGAATTACAGAAAAGCTATGAAACATTTCACAAGTATTTAAATGACTATAATTCAACCTTTAATACTGGATACTACAAACAACAACAAGCCGTCATTATGTCTGAGATCTCACAATTACAAAAAATGAATTTTAATATGCGAGATCAAATGGCACTGAAAGAAAGAGATATGAATATATCGAAAGAGCGCCTTTCTATTCAAAGAAAATTACTAGAAAAGAAGATCATTTCGGTCTCAGAGTTGAGGAACGAAGAGAGTAGTTATATTACAAAATCTATGCCTTACAAGGAGGCTTCATCCTCCTTAATTAGTCTCGACTTAACAGTTTTATCTAAGAAAAAAGAACTACTTGAAATTGAACAAACAATAAAAAGTTCCAGAGAAAACTTGCTCCAAAGTACTAAAAGTCTTCTTAGCGAAATCGAAAAATGGTCTGAGGAATATATCATTAGATCAGAGGGCGCAGGTATTATTGTTTTTATCAACCCTCTTCAAAATGGTCAATATATTAAACAAAATACTGACTTATTTTACATAGTAACTAGTAATGATAGGTTTGTTGGGGAATTAATGGTTGATCAAAAAGAACTTGGAAAAATTAAGTTAAATCAAAAAGTTCATATTAAATTTGAAGGATATCCTTATCAGGAATACGGTTATGTTATTGGAAAAATCAGTACAATATCTAATGTTCCTCTCAAAGATAATTTATATCGATCAATTGTATCTCTTCCATCAGAATTTCGTAGTAATTACGGTAAACAATTAACTCCTAGGTGGGGGATGCTAGGAAACGCAGAAATAATGACAGATGATACGAGTGTATTTTACCGACTACTTTCTGGGATTATTCCAAAATGAGTTGAACAGTAATTTTTGTGTAACCCTCCCTTTTTTCGAACCGGTTTAGGAGGCGAGAATTCAAATTTATATATTTATTTTCATCCCTCAACATGAAGTCAACTCCAACGGAGTCTTACCATATAGGTTTAGAGAGTTTTTGCCTGGCTACTTCACGCTCCTGGGTAGTTTTATCCTTGATTTCGCACTCAATATCATAAAGTTGCCCAAAGACATTCAATGCATACGCAGCCCTTTTTGGATCATTTTTTTCTGCTTCCAGAAAATAGCGCCACTGTGCCATGCAACATAATAGCGTGATATCCTTGTTTGTAGCCAGCGTTTCATAACAGCCCCATTGCCAGCTTTCAATTTTTTAAAAAAAAGGTTATTGACTTAAATGGCTGCCAGGATTGGCATAATAATTTTCTTTAATTTGGGTACATCGAATTATTGGCATCCATTGATAATGTTCAGTTATCCATTGTTTGCCGTTAGGGTAACCGACCGGTTCCATGTACAGCAACTGGCCACTGAGGCCTTGCAGGAAATGCGGATCAAACATCGCTGGGCAGCTTTAGATGCAGAGAATGC
>Ga0233344_1000050_pt1 | contig 22782 bp, 16 predicted proteins | sample GEONDECOMP281_FD_180697 | JGI IMG/M metagenome (GOLD analysis project Ga0233344, IMG submission 180697) | Leaf litter microbial communities from Shasta-Trinity National Forest, California, United States - GEON-DECOMP-281 | ecosystem: Environmental > Terrestrial > Plant litter > Unclassified...
TGTAGGAAAAAAATAGGATTAGTACTGGCTAATTAATTTTAGCCAGTACTGCTTTTTCTTTGTCTGCCAGGTAGATCTTTTTATAGAAATCTACCAGATCTTTATACTTTTCTGGGGGATACTTTTTACTGTTGATACGCTGTATACGTGTATAAACAATAGTATTGTCTTTCAATACAGCTTTTGAAGTATAGATTCCAAATTCTGATTCCAGCAATACATCTTTAGGAATAAATTCTGCTTTATATCCCTCGGGGAGGGTATAAGTGATCTGGTCAGTATCTTTGAAACCATAAGGCAGAGCGAAAGAAGTTTTGCGGTTTTCTACTTTTTGTGGTACACTTTCTCTCCTGTTCAGCAGGTTAAGTGTAAGAAAAAGTTTGTCGCCACCCTGACTCAGCATCTGACTGCTTTTTAATTCAACCTTACTTTCCATTTTTGGAAGATTCTTATCTGGCTGGATATAGCTAACCGTAGACAATTCCATGTTGTTGATACCTAAATTACTCATCAGTCTTTTGCGCTGATCAGTTGGCTCCATAAGCATCATCCCCAAATGATCTTCATACTGCGCCGAACCATAATCTGTTTTAATCAGGATAGCTGCTGATCCCTCAGGAGTGAGAGTAACGGTAATGTTCCTGTTCTGAAAATTGTCTTCGGGACTATAAACTGGTGTTTTAATCAGCTGGCCGCCATTCTCTGTAACCAATAATACATTTCTTGCACTTGTACTATTTGCAAGATAACCAGCAGGGATGTATTGACTTGTACATTCCAGCCATGTGGTATCTTTAGCTGTCGGGATACATAAGATCATATGATTTGCTTGTCCAAAGCTTGCATATTTAGGATTCATTGAAGGCATACCAGCACCCGCTACAACAAGGTTTGATTTAATACCGGCTTCTGAAAGAAGTGTTTTCATATAATTGGAAAGCGCTTTACAATCCCCGTAATTTACTGAGGCTACCTTCTCGGCGGCTATTGGTTTAAATCCTCCAATACCCAGTTGAACGCTAACATATCTGGTATTTGATTGTAAATATTTATAAAGAATAGCTATCTTCTCTTTATCTGTTTTAGCACCGGCAATTAAAGTTTTAACAGTAGACTTTGTGCCTTCTGGCAGGGTTTGCACATTAGCACTTAACTCGTAGATCCAGGAGCCCAGATTCTTCCAGCTATCTATATTGCCTTTGGTATTATCATATTCAAAATGGTTGGGAGATGTCTTTACCCATGGAGTAACTTCACTAAGGCCTGTTGCCATTGGTTCATATTCAATTGCCGGAAGGTTTTGACAGGTCCACTTATAAGTCGTTTTATTATTAAGTACTGTAGAGTCAGTTTTTATTCCTGTACTTTTCAAAAATTTAATAGTAATGTTCTGTGGAACTTGTATGGTATAGCTGGATTTTTCTACGGCGCAATCAAAAGATTCCATAGGGCGCCAGTCAGGAAAATTGAGATAACCACTAAAGTCTTTTTCATAGCTATATTCAACAGTATAGGGATAGCTAGTGCTCAAAAATGAAAGTTTCCTTATCCTGTCATCATCAAACATAGTTCCGTCAGCAATAATACTCTCATCTTTAAAGTCAGAATTTTTATAAGTTTTTATTTTTATTCCTCTACTATCATACATTGTGGCTCTCAGATTGTATACCGAAGAAAATTTATCATAATACTCAGACATATCTGCTGCATCATCGCCAACTTTGCTTAAAACGGTGATCGCGGTTTTATAACTGAAAGTAGCACTTACAGCACTTTTCACTATCAGGTTTCGTTCCTCGTTGCGTACGATGAAGGTAGAATTTTTAAGTAATTCTGCAGGAATTCTGGCCACATCATAAACTTCCTGTGCTTTTGCAAAACCAGTATAAATCAATAAAATAGTCAATATATAAATGTTTATCTTCATGATTTTTTGAATACGATTTGTTCAGCTTGTTTACGGACAATATTTTTATAGAGCTCTTTCAAATTATAATATTCTTCTGCACTGAATACAGGTTTTAAAATGCTAATTTTACTTCTCACAGCTATCTGATTTCCGTCAGCAGCAAAGAAGATAGAGAAAGTCCCTGCATTGCCTGGTAAAGTAAATCTCTCATTTTTTGGTAGTTTATCCAGCTGATAATTTGAAGGAAAAGTAATTACTGTTCTAAAGTTCTCTTCAAAGGGGTGAGCAAAATCTACAGGGAAGTTTCGCTCTTCTAAGCTGAAGGGGTTTTCTTTGGTGCGTTCATACAGTAAAGGTAGGAGATAAGTAAGATTCCCCGCTTCTTCTACATTATCTTCAATAGCGATATCCATTGACTCTATTAAAGGTTGGTCTGGGTGATCCAGGTTAGTTATTTTATAGTTACTGATATCCAACCCTGCCTTGTTACTCTTGTAGCTCTTAATGAACTCTGTTTCGGAGGCTGCGGACTGATAACCATCTCTGCGTTCTAATCCGTCGTAATTATCTGACATGATCATCATATTACCAGTGAGTGTATGATCATCTTTAAGCGTAAGTGTGCAGGAAATGCTACTTCTGCTCAGATTGCCGTTCTCTATGGAGACCCATTCTGCGGATGTTTCATCGATATTTACTTTTAGTCCCTGATGACTTAAATTTTGATAACTGATCAGGTTGCTGATATTGTTCTTATTTGTAGCATCCAACAACAATTTTTTATCTCCGATTTGTACCAGAATGATAACATTGTTAAATTTTGTTTCCAGCGGGTATCCAGGATGCGCACCATTTTTTCTGGTGCTGATTAAAACGGGATAACAATCTAGTCCCGCCGCTTTAAGCGTCAAGAAAAGACTCATGTTAATATCACCTGAGTTACCGGATTTTTTATCCAGAACAGCTCTTTCATTAGTTTCTGTAGTATATAAGCTGTATCTGCCGTTCCATTTAATATTGTTCTTAATGTAATCGAAAATCAGGTTTGTTTTAAGCTCAGGATCTTTTTCTGTCTTTACAATGCTGGCAGACAGATTTTTTGAATAATTGTCCCGCTTAATAAATCCGCCGAATTTCTCTTCTTTCATCATTTCGGTAATAATCTTAGGCCAGGTAGAGCTATAATCTTTATAGGTAGATCCCGGGAAATAAGTAGAGGTGAGTTCAAAACCTATTTTAGCCACGTAATCCTGAAGCGTAGTAATATAACTCTCTTCCTTAATCGCTGGTATATCCACTGCATAATACTGGGTTTCTGTCGCATTGGCATTTACAGTTTCTGCTTTAGAGCTATTTGTAGCTGCAAAATAAAAACTTTGAGTGTAAAGCTTTGGTGTAGACTGGAAAAGGTTAATATAACCGCCAACGGCTCTTTTGTACTGGTAATACTCTGGAAGTTTTAAGGTGAAAGAAGAATATTTACAAGGATAGTTGCCCTGAAAATACCATTCGTCCAGACTAAAAATAAAGGCGGAGAAAGTTTTATAGCTAAACTCGATGATAGATCCTTCTTTTACGTTGGGAAGAGTGAATTTTTTAATGATATAATTTTTGTCGAAACGACTAGAGAATTTGGCATCGGAAGCCATTTTACTGACTTCAATTTTATTATTATTCAAATTATATGTTGCCGCGTGAATATTATCCAGTGTTTCCTCTCCACCGTGATCACTTTTATACAAAGATATTTCAAGATCGCCAGGTCATAGGCACTTTTGTTGATAATCTTATAACGCATATGTCTTTCAAAAACATAATCAAGATTTCCAGTACGTGGATTAATTTCAAAAGAGCCTTCTCCAATATCAAAGATCTTAACTGCCGCCGCGGCAGAGTCTTTTCCGAATCCTGTAGTACTAAACTCTTCAGGACTTATTTTACCAAACTTGTGAGCGGGTACAGCAGTTTTTGGCGTTTGTGCAGTAACCCGAATTAGTCCTGAGAAAAGGAGGATAACAGTTAGCTTTAATAGTTTATACATAAGAGCGAATTTTATAGTGCAATATTAATTTTAATTCTCATTATAAAAAAAATTCATAGATTATTAATGTTTTGGGTAGACATTAATTTTAGATTAATACAGGGTGTTGAAATTAAAAATTAATACTTGATCATCAGCCTTTAGAGACTATAATTTTTAAACACGATCTGCTCTAAATGTTTACGAACAATATTTTTATATAACTCTTTTAGGTTGTAATATTCTTCTGGTGTAAAAACAGATTTTAAAATGCTTATTTTACTCATCACCGCAACTTTATTGTTTAAATTTGGCATTATTACTTATTGCTGCTTACAATTACATGGTTACTCAAATTGTAACTTGCACAAGAAAAACTGACTAACTTTTCTTCTGCACCTTTATTATTGTGGTACAATGATATTTCCATATCGGCCAGATCGTATCCATTTTTATTGATGATCTTATAACGAAACCGTCTTTCAAATATATAGACTAGACCGCCATTATTGTGGCTTACTTCAAAATGACTTGTTCCAATGTCAAAAAGTTTAACGGCAGCAGCAGAATCTACTCCTGTAATTTTAGTTTCAAATTCTTCGGAACTTATTTTCCCAAATTTAAAATTTTTAGGGTCTGGCGGTTGATTTTGAGCAGAAACTTTAATTATTCCTAAAATAAGGATTAATGAAAATAATTGTACTTTTTTATACATGAGAGCGTAAAGGGTAGTACAATGTTAGTTAAAAATTAATCCATCAGAAAATATTTCCTTAATTAAAATTTACGGTATAAAAATTCTTCTTTTAATTAATAAAAGCACCGGCATTTAATCTGATTGTCAATTTCTGCCTGTTTCTAAGCCATCACTGGAAATTATTTCTGATTAACAGAAATTTTCGTACATTTGCCCGGCAAGTAATAACTCCTAAAATTATTTGCCAATGCAACTCGATCCCCAAAAATTTATTGCCGAAGGTCTAACGTACGATGACGTATTATTAGTTCCCGCTTATTCTGAAGTTCTTCCCCGTGATGTAGATACCGGGAGTTACCTGACAAAAAAAATCCGAATTAATGTACCAATTGTTTCTGCTGCAATGGATACCGTTACCGAAGCGGGATTGGCTATTGCTATCGCCCAGGCTGGTGGCATAGGTATTCTGCATAAGAACATGAGTATTCAGCGTCAGGCTGAGGAGGTTAACAAAGTCAAACGTTCAGAAAGCGGAATGATCCAGGATCCTGTAACATTACTTGCTAACGCTGTTTTAGCTGATGCTTTGCATATCATGACTAAATATAAAATTGGTGGTATTCCTGTAATAGATATAGAGAATGTGCTGGTAGGTATTATCACTAACCGTGATCTGCGTTTCCAAAAAGATATGCAGCGTCCTGTTTCTGAAGTTATGACCAGCGAAAATCTGATTACCGCTCCAGAAGGTACTACACTGATCCAGGCGGAAGAGATTTTACAAAATTATAAAATAGAAAAACTACCGGTGGTTACCAAAGAGGGTAAGCTCGGTGGTTTGATCACTTTTAAAGATATACAGAAATATAAAAACTATCCTAAAGCCTGTAAAGATGAGCGCGGCCGTTTAAGGGTTGGTGCTGCTGTAGGTGTTGCTGCCGATAATATTGATCGTGTGGCAGCTTTAGTGCAGGCAGGGGTGGATGTAGTTACCGTTGATACTGCACATGGCCACTCTAAAGGAGTGATCGACATGGTTAAAGCAATTAAAGCACGTTTTCCTGATCTCCAGGTTATTGCCGGCAATATTGCCACAGCTGATGCTGCAAGGGCACTGGCCGAAGCAGGTGCAGATGCTGTGAAAGTGGGTATCGGCCCTGGTTCTATTTGTACAACAAGGATTGTAGCAGGTGTGGGAGTACCTCAGCTATATGCTGTTTTTGAATGTGCCCAGGCACTAAAGGGAACAGGAATCCCTGTAATCGCTGATGGTGGGATCAAACAAACGGGAGATATTGTAAAAGCAATTGCCGCAGGTGCCAGTTCAATTATGGCAGGTTCCTTATTTGCAGGAGTTGAAGAGTCACCAGGTGAAACTATTATTTACGAAGGACGTAAATTTAAATCTTACCGTGGTATGGGCTCTGTAGAAGCTATGCAGGTAGGTTCTAAAGACCGTTATTTTCAGGATGATGAAGATGTTGTAACTAAATTGGTACCGGAAGGTATTGTAGGCCGTGTTCCTTATAAAGGCACATTGGCAGAAGTCATCTACCAATATGTGGGTGGTTTAAGAGCAGGTATGCACTATTGCGGAGCTGCAACTATCGATCAGTTACAGGAAGCTAAATTTGTACGGATCACTGCTGCGGGAATGAGAGAAAGTCACCCTCATGATATTTCTATTACTAAAGAGGCACCAAATTATTCACGTCAGTAAACATTCAATTTCTTATATTTAAGATCATTTCAATGCTGTGGCGTAATCTTGAAATGATCTTTTTATTTTTAAATACTATCTGTTATGAAGTCTATTTGTGTGTATTGCGGTGCTAATTTTAACGGGGACCCTATGTTAAGAACTGCTATTGAAAACCTGGCGCAAGTGTTTGCAGATCAGCATATCCGCCTGGTTTATGGTGGGGGCAGTGTTGGGGTAATGGGTATCATAGCCGATGAAGTTTTAAAACGCAAAGGACTGGTTACGGGTGTGATCCCTCAATTTCTTTTTGATCTGGAAGTAGCACATCTGGAAGTTACAGAGCTGATCATTACAGAAAATATGCATGAGCGGAAACAGAAAATGGCCGATCTGGCCGATGGCTTTATCATTTTGCCGGGTGGTTTTGGTACATTAGAAGAGTTTTTTGAAGTTTTAACCTGGCTGCAGCTGGGCTTACATGAGAAAGCGATCGGTGTACTGAATGTTGGCGGTTATTATGATCATCTTTTTGCACAAATGGATGTAATGGTGGAGCATAAATTATTAAAAGAGAAAAACAGGGCGCTGGTTATTGATTCTGCTGACCCTCTGGTTTTAATCGAAGAAATGAATGCTTTTAAGGCCAATCCGGATGAAGTTTGGTTTAGGGATAAAACCTGATATTAAGAGACAATTAACCAATTGCTTTATTCATAAAAATGAGCCTGCCCTCTGGTAGGAACAGATCCTCCTGGATATCATCATTGACGACACCCTACAAAAAAATCCATATAAATTATAGTATTTATATCCTCAAGATATTCAATAGAAACAAGGTTGTTTTTGAGCTGAAACTGTCCTGTATTTGATTTGCTTAAACACGCATCAAAGACGCATCAAACTCGGATCAAAGACGCATGAAACTCGCATATAGCCCTCTTTTAATGGGTCTGTTGCGCGGGCTTCATTTCAATACAAACTGAGTTTAAGTAAAGCCAGATAGGAGCATGTTTACGAAATGTGTATATTTTACAATAAGCCAAATAAACCGCAATATATTTTTGCTTTGTTTTTCTGTTAATTGATAGAATAATTTATCTTGCTTACATGGACATCGAATTCAATAAAAACGAAGATATCAATAAGCAGCTCGTGTATGAACTTAAAACACGGCTGAGGAAAATATATAAAGGCGGAGGGGAAAAAAATGCGGCTAAGCAAAAGGAAAAAGGCAAAATGCTGGCCAGGGAAAGGATCGCTTATCTGATAGATAAAGACAAGGGATCTTTGGAATTGGGTGCTTTTGCAGCTGAGGGAATGTATGAAGACCAGGGAGGATGTCCATCTGCTGGTGTAGTCTGTGTAATTGGCTATGTTTCTGGCCGGCAATGTTTGATCATCGCCAATGATGCAACGGTTAAAGCTGGGGCATGGTTTCCAATGACGGCCAAGAAGAATCTTCGTGCTCAGGAAATTGCCATGGAGAATCGCCTGCCTGTTATTTACCTGGTAGACAGTGCAGGGGTCTACTTACCGATGCAGGATGAAATTTTTCCTGATAAAGAACACTTTGGCAGAATGTTCAGAAATAATGCAATGATGTCTGCCGATGGAATCGTTCAGATCTCCGCAATTATGGGTTCTTGTGTTGCAGGAGGTGCTTATTTACCGATAATGAGTGATGAGGCTATGATTGTGGAAGGTACAGGATCTGTATTCCTTGCAGGCTCTTATCTGGTTAAATCTGCTATTGGTGAGGATGTAGATAACGAAACTTTAGGTGGGGCTGCCACACACTGTGAAATATCTGGTGTAACAGACTATAAACAGCCTAATGACAAAGCTTGTCTGGATAGTATTCGTAATATTATGAGTATGCTCGGAGAGCCGCAGTCAGCTGGTTTTAATCGTGCAAAACCAGCACTGCCTCAGCTTAATCCAGAAGAGATATATGGTATTTTACCAGAAAACAGGGAAAAGGCTTATGATATGCATGAGATTGTTAACCGTTTGCTGGATAACTCAGAACTTGAAGAATATAAAAAGGAATACGGACAAAGTATTATCTGTGGTTTGGGCCGTATCGATGGCTGGGCAGTAGGTATTGTTGCCAACCAGCGTAAAGTGGTGAAGTCTAAAAAAGGGGAGATGCAGTTTGGAGGGGTGATCTATTCTGACAGTGCAGATAAGGCCGCACGCTTTATCATGAACTGTAACCAGAAAAAGATCCCACTGGTGTTTTTACAGGACGTAACCGGTTTTATGGTGGGCAGCAGATCTGAACAGGGAGGGATTATTAAGGATGGAGCAAAAATGGTAAATGCAGTGGCTAACTCAGTAGTGCCCAAGTTTACGATTATCATTGGCAATTCCTATGGAGCTGGCAATTACGCCATGTGTGGTAAGGCCTATGACCCGCGACTCATCTATGCATGGCCAACAGCAAAAATAGCAGTAATGGGAGGCGCACAGGCGGCCAAGACTTTATTGCAGATACAGGCCGCTTCTTTAAAAGCAAAAGGAGAAACCATAACACCCGAAAAGGAAGCAGCGCTGCTAAAGGAAATTACTGATCGCTACGATAGTCAGACTACTCCATATTATGCTGCTTCAAGATTATGGGTGGATGGAATTATAGACCCTTTGGAAACCCGGAAGGTCATTTCTATGGGTATTGAAGCCGCTAATCAGTCGCCAATAAAAAGACAATTCAATGTTGGAATTATACAGACCTAGTGCGTAAATTTGATCCAATTATGAAGCATATTATTATCTGTTTTTTCTTGTTAACAGCGGGCCTGTCTTCTTATAGTCAGGTGAGTTCAATTCTGCTCGACGCTAAGGATCAGATCACAAAAGATTCAACACAGGCAACCACCTATGCTGTTTACGGCAAGCTTACAGGAGACTCCGTCTATACTTTTAAAAAATTCAGTTTTGATGGGGTAATGCTAACTACAGGATCTTTCAAAGATGAAAAGTTACAGGTGCCTGATGGTAAATTTGTATATTATAACTGGATCACTCCAAATAATAATACAGTAAACTATACCAATGAGATCAATGGCAGGGAAAGATATATAGAACTGGCAGGGAGTTTTACCAATGGCAGACGTAATGGAAGATGGATCAGTTTTTATCCAACAGGAAAGATCAAACAGGTGATCACCTATTACCAGGGAGTTATCCATGGTCCTTATCAGTTTTTTGATGAAGACGGTAAAATTAGTGTACAGGGATTATACAATGCAGGTAAAAAAAATGGTACCTGGATACTGAATGGAGGAAAACAGGAAAATGTATATGCCAACGATGTACTCGTGTCCTCACTTAAAGGTAAAAAGCTTAGGGATAAGCAAATGGCGGGTAAAAATACCAACTAGGATATGATAATACTTGTACTTACCGCATTAAAGCTTATTTTTGTACATTAAAATGAATACAACGCATCATGCATTATCTGTGCATGATATATAATATAAATTATCATATGAATACTTCTCAAGAAATAGAACACGTTCAATGCCTGATTATTGGTTCAGGACCTGCTGGATATACAGCTGCAATTTATGCTGCCAGAGCAGATTTGAAGCCAATACTTTATACTGGTATGGAAGCCGGCGGCCAGCTTACCCAAACTACTGATGTTGATAATTTCCCTGGTTATCCTAACGGAGTAATGGGGCCGGAAATGATGGAAGATTTTCGTAAACAGGCAGAACGTTTTGGAACAGACATTCGTTTCGGTTATGTGAGTTCAGTGGACTTTTCAAGTACACCCCATAAAGTTGTTGTAGATGAGATTAAAACAATTACTGCTGATACTGTAATCGTATCTACTGGTGCAACTGCAAAATGGCTTGGCTTGCCAAGTGAGCAGCATTATAATGGTTTTGGAGTTTCTGCCTGTGCAGTTTGCGACGGCTTCTTCTTTAGAAATCAGGATGTAGCTATTGTAGGCGCTGGAGATACTGCTGCCGAAGAAGCTACTTATCTGGCTAAGTTGTGTAAAAAAGTATATATGCTGGTTCGCCGCGACGAATTCAGAGCTTCTAAAGCAATGGTAAACCGTGTATTAAATACACCTAATATTGAGGTGATCTATAATTCTGAAGCCAAAGAGGTTTTAGGAAATGGTAAAAATGTAACTGGATTAAGAGTGCTGAATAATCAGACCGGTGCCGAAACAGATCTTGAAGTGGAAGGTTTCTTTGTGGCCATTGGTCATAAACCCAATACAGATATTTTTAAAGGATGGCTGGAAATGGATGATACAGGATACCTCAAAACAATCCCGGGAACTACAAAGACCAATATAGAAGGTGTTTTTGCTTGCGGAGATGTGCAGGATCATTACTATCGCCAGGCAATTACAGCTGCGGGATCTGGCTGTATGGCGGCATTGGATGCAGAACGCTATCTTGCTGCTAAAGAGGATGAAGTAAAGGTGATGTCTTAAAAGAGATCTCATTCTGCACAGTTAATATAGAAAAGCCTGTTAGAAAAAAAACTGACAGGCTTTTTATTTGTTAGTCCCTATTGATATGCTGCTATTGGAAATCTTTTATGAATTTTTACATTAATTATTTTCTTTTTTTAGCAGCTGATACAAATCACTTTAAATATTACGTCTGTTTTTTTTACATTCTCCGGTCATTTTAGATGTTTTAACATTAATTAACATAGGGATGGCTTTGTGCTTTGTGATTTTAATCATAATTTCATCAACTCGAACAGATAAAACGATTTAACAACGTTATTTTGATAGAAAAAGAACTTGATCTAAAAGAATTGTGGACTAAAGTTGCCATGGAGAATGATCATAAATCATTTGAAAAGTTCTTTATTTTACTAAATACAAAACTCATTAAATTCTGTGAGCTGTATGTTTATAAAAGGGAAATTGCAGAAGAAATCGTAGCAGATGTATTTGTTAATTTTTGGAACCAGAGGATTAAACTGCTGCAGGTACATAATCTGGAAACCTATATTTTTATTTCCGTCAAAAACAGATCTTTAAATCACATCAAGAAAAATTCTGCTATACAATTAATACAAATTGAAGATAGCCACAAAGAGTTTGCAGCTTATGGTAATCCTGAAGCCGAGATAGAGAAGAAGGAATTGTTCTTCAAATTGGATCAGGCGATTGATACCCTTCCGCAACAGTGTAAGATCGTATTTCAGTTAGTGAAAGAAGATGGAATGAAATATAAGGAGGTCTCTGAGATTTTAAATATTTCTCATAAGACCGTCCAGACACAAGTTCTTAGGGCGATGCAGAAATTGAGTAAAGAAATGATGCCTTACCTCAATAACAGCAGTTTTATATCCAAATTCCTGAAAAAAACAGATATCAGCTAGTGATCTAACTGTGCTAAAGGAAAACGGATCATTTCTACTGCTTCTTTTTTTCTGGAGATAATGATGTACATCCATCCTTTATCGATCATGGTATGGGGATAGCCATATTCACCGCCTTTCCAAAGGCCCTCTTTTTTGATCACATAAGGCTCGTTGGCAATAATGAATTGCTGATTAAAATGTTTTCCATCTTTGGAAAGCGCAAGTACCAGGGGATTCCTGTCATAGTGGTGTAACGTATCAGGTATCCCTACATAATAGTAATTTTTATCAGGTAACCTGCCAAAATGAAATTTACTGTCGTTGTCACTAAAAGGTGTTTCTACCGGCTTCGACCATTTTAATCCATTATCTTTACTCTCTGAGAGCCATAGTTTTCCTTTCCAGCCTTTTCCTGTTACCCTGAGCAAAAGATGTAATACCGAATCGTCAGTTTGATAAAATGATCCTTCGCATAAAGGAGGAACACCTGTTCTTTCTGCTGGTTTATAAAACATCGTTGAATTGTCTGCTGTGATTAATGAATCGGGATAAAAGCTGCTTATTTTCCAGCCCGATAATCCGCGGTAATCATCTGTATAGGGATAGACAAAATTTCCACTGATAATTAACCTGCCGGATTGTGTACGCTCCGGGCCATGATTAGGAATTACGGGCATGTGCATATCTATAGGTTCACTCCAATGAATTCCATCGGTAGTGGTTTTAGCCCATAGATGAGTATTAATCTTCTTTTTTGTGTATTCACCATAATAAGCAACCAAAGTATCTTTAAACTGATAAAAGCCGGCCGCAGTTAATACATTCAGGGTGTCATTGGTTTTGGATGGCTCGGCCAGCACAAATGGTAATGACCATTTTTTAAAATTAGACGATGTTGCATAAACTACCCGCTGACCCGGCGAATCTTCATCTTTTATGCCGTTAGACCAGATCGCAAATAGCTTGCCTTTAAATTTTGTAACAGAAGGGTGATGGTTATAAAACCAATTGCTGTCTGGTACAAAAATAGCTGACCGCTCTATTTTTAAATGTTTTAATCCTTTTTCATTGACATAATTATTAGATACCAGTGTGTTTTGTCCGTATAAATTTGCGAATTGTAAACTGCATGAAAGGATAAATGCAATAATGATCCCGGTTTTTTTCATTCGTATGTTTTTTTTTGTTTTCTGAGGGCATAGTTAAGACAATATTTCTTTTTAAATGCTTACAAATATGAAAAACATCAAATTTTGATGCTTAATTAAAATTTATTTGAATTAGCTGTAAGCATTTGAGTAATTAATGTTGTCTTAATATGAAATGACCACGGTCTTAACATACGTTGGATGGAAAAAAATAGGTTTATTGAGCTGCTTACCAAGGATCTTGCTGGAGAAATTACAGTGGATGAAAAGCGCGAATTTATCTATTTAAGAGGAGAACCAAATTACGATAGAAAAGAAGAGGAACTATTAAGATCCTACTGGGCCAATAGTCACAGAGAAAAATATGACTCCAGATCTTTATATAAGCATATTCAAGAAAGAATAGCCGATGGAGATACTGCTGAAGAAGCTGCTGCCGGTACGGATGATCAGCTGATTAATGAAGAACAGTCTTTGGAGAATTTTCATTTGCCTGTTATAGGATTCAGCTGGCTGCATAAAGTTGCTTCAGTATTATTAGTTACCTGTTTTATATTGATCACTTGCCACAGTTATTTTATTTATAAAAAGGAATTAATGGTTAAGGAAACTCAGAAAGGTGTAAGATCTGTTTTTACCCTGACCGATGGAACAGAGGTGAAATTGAATTCAGATACCCGATTGGAATATCCTGCAAATTTCTCTGACTCTACCAGGGATGTGTTTTTAACAGGAGAGGCTTTTTTCGAGGTAAGTAAAGATAAAGCACATCCTTTTATTATACATACTAAAGACATGGACATTAAAGTAGTAGGCACCACTTTTAATGTTCAGGCTTATGAAAATGAAAATTCAACAGAGACCACTTTAATTAATGGTGCAATAACGGTTACCCTTAAAGATGCTCAGAAAAAGCAGATCTATTTAAAGCCATCACAAAAATTAATTGTCAGCAATACCCGTAATGCGCAAAGGAAGGTAACACATGCTGCCCAAAAAGCAGGTGCCACGGTTAAGCTTTTAACTTATTTTAAACCTGATCACTTAACAATTATAGAAACATCCTGGACGGAAAATAAACTCACTTTCAAAAATGAAGATTTTTCAACGCTGGCGCGCAGTATGGAGAGATGGTACAATATCGATATCAATTTCCAAAGTGAAAATGCAAAGCAGCTAAGATTTAGCGGAATCATTGAAAAGGAGAATATAAATGAAGCTCTCAAAGCTCTTCAACTCACAGAGAAATTTAAGTTCTCTATGAATGATTCTACCGTGTCCATTTATTAACTGTAAAACGAATATTAACAACGAAACAACAACCTAACCCAATTCTAATGAATAAAAATACCACTTAGTTAAAGTAAAGGGACGAGGTATGTCCCAAAATTTCAAAAAAAACAATTGTTTATTCTTTAAACTATTCACAAAACTATTATAGTATGAATTTTTTTACGCGCATACCCCGCGCAGTGCATAGAAATGCGCCAATAAGATCTATATCCATTCTAAAATTAACATTTGCACTACTGTTGATTTTTAACTTAAGCGCTGTTGCCGGAGTTTATTCACAGAAAAAGATCTCTCTGAAATTGAAGTCTGCAGAATTTGCAGATGTACTTACTCAAATTGAATCAAAATCTGATTACCGGTTTATGTTCAGTAACCGTCAGATCCCTGCAGGAAAAAACATCAATATTGATGTAACCGATGCAACTGTTACGGCTATTTTGCATGACCTTTTAAACAATACAGGACTTACTTACAATATTTTGCCAAATAACCTGATTGTGATTGTACCTCAGAAAGATAAAGCTGATGATATCATTATCAAAGGTAAGGTGACCGACGAAACCGGTTTGCCAGTTATTGGCGCTTCTATCCGGGTTAAAAATGGTAAAGGTGGTGCCACGTCAGATGCCAATGGTGTCTATACTTTAAGCGCTCCTGCTAATGCTGTTTTAATCGTATCCTATGTAAGTTATACTTCGCAGGAAATTCCTGTGAACGGACAAACTACCATTAACGCAAGCCTTAAGCCTAGTGCCAACGATTTATCTGAAGTGGTAGTAACCGCATTGGGTATTACTAAAGACCAGAAAACTTTAGGTTACTCTTTAACTAAAGTTAGCGGAGCAACAATGGATAAAGCAAGGGAATCTAACATTGCCAACTCTCTGGAAGGTCAGGTTGCTGGTTTAAGTGTAGGCGGTACCTCTGGTGGCCCTGGAGCTTCAGTAAGGTTAAATATTCGCGGAGCAACTTCATTTACAGGCAGTACTTCTCCTTTATTGGTGATTGATGGTGTACCCATCGATAACTCTGTAAGATCTACAGCCGGCCAATATGGCGGATCTGATGGCGGTGATGGATTTAGCAACATCAATCCTGATGATGTGGAAAGCATGACCGTACTAAAAGGTTCTACCGCTTCTGCCTTATATGGTGCAAGAGCAGCGAATGGTGTAATCCTGATCACTACTAAAAGTGGTAAAAAAGGAAAAGTACAGATAGAGTTGAATTCCAATACACAATTTGAAAAAGCAGTAGATAATTCTGATTATCAATATGTATACGGACAGGGAGTAGGTGGTATTAAACCTTCTACTCAGGCAGCGGCTGTCAGCACTGGATTATATTCATGGGGTGGGAAATTAGATGGCTCATCCGTATTGGCTTATGATGGTACTACTCATCCGTACTCTGCAGTTACTAACAACGTAAGTACTTTTTATCGTACTGCGCCAAGCTTTACCAATAGTGTATCTATTGCAGGTGGTGGTGAAAATGGTACATACCGTTTTTCTGCTGCTGATATGGATGCTAAATCAATTTTGGAGAATAGTGGTTTAAAAAGACAGACATTCAATTTTAGTACGCAGCAGCAGCTGACAAAAAAATTGAGTTTCAATTTAATGGCTAATTATGTAAATCAGCAGGATCAAAATAAAGCTTACCTGAGTGATTCGCCAATGAACGCGAATTATGCCTTACAGTTCCTGCCTACCAGTATGAATGTGTCTACTTTAGCACCGGGCTATGATACTACTACAGGAACTGAATCCAGCTGGAATGATAACTCTTATGTAACCAATCCATATTTTGTAACCAGCCAGTTTATCAATAATATTAACCGTAAACGTATCACTACAGCAATGTCTGCTAAGTATCAGTTTACAGATTACCTGTCATTAATGGGCAGATTAGGTTATGATCTAACCAATGACCGTTCTCTTTCTGTTACTCCAACAGGAACAGCTTACAGTAAACTAGGCGAAGGTCAGCTGAATGCACTAACACAAGAACAAAGAGTAGAGTTGAATACTGACTTTTTATTAAATTTTAATAAAGATGTATTCAAAGATTTTAATATCAATGCAAGTGCTGGTGCCAGTTACCGTAAATCTACTTATGAAGAAACAGGTTCAAGTGGTGCACAGTTCATCGTACCTTATTTGTACACGCCTTCTAACTTACGAACAAAAAATATAATTTATAACTACCATGGATTAGAGACTCCTTCTATTTATTATACTGCAGATTTCAGTTATAAAGGTCTGATCACCGTAAGTACTACCGGACGTTATGATACTTTCTCTACTTTACCAGCAGATAACAGAAGTATCTTTACCCCATCGGTATCCACCAGTTTTGTGTTCTCACAATTAACTAAACTGGATTGGTTAAGCTTTGGTAAATTAAGGGCTTCCTATGCCAAAACAAGTGGTGAGCCGGCTGATGCTTATTTAACGCAGCAATATTATACAGTTGGTAACTCTGTTAATGGTACGCCTACAGGTTCGTTTAGCAGCACATTACCAAATGCAGCACTTAGACCATATACTTTAACAGAATTTGAGGTAGGTACGGAAATGAAGTTCCTTAAAAACAGAATTGGTATCGATGCAGCATTCTTCACGAAGAAAACAGAAGGTGAAATTGTTCAGGCAGCAACTACAACAGCTTCAGGATATGATTTCAGATACGTTAATCTTGGATCCACAAAAAATACAGGTCTGGAATTAATGCTTACAGGAACTCCTATTAAAAGCAAAGACTTTACCTGGAATTCTACCATGAACTTTACCCATATCAAAAATATAGTTTTAGATATTGACGGTGAAACAAATGCAGCTATTCAAACGGGTACCTACAGACCAGGTAATGCTTTTATTGAAGTAGTAAAAGGTTATTCTGTAGCACAGATCATGGCTTATGATTATAAATATGATGCAAAAGGAAATGTGATCATTGGTGCCAATGGTATTCCTGAGCAGGGTGAGCTTAAAGCTTATGGATCTGGTTTACCTAAGATCTATGGTGGATGGAGCAATGATTTCCATTACAAACACTGGGATGCATCATTCTTAATCGATTATAAATTTGGTAACAAAGTATTATCTGCTACTGAATATTATTCTTACCAATATGGTTTGAATAAAGCTACTTTGGTTGGAAGAGAAACAGGTGTTGTTGCCACAGGCGTAACTGAAGATGGTGCAGTAAATACAAAAAATGTAGATGCACAGACGTATTACTCAGGACTGATCAGCAATGTATCTAAACTGTCTGTTCTGGATGGCAGTTTCATTAAATTCCGTCAGGCTACTTTCGGTTATACTTTCACGCCGCAAGTATTGGGAAAAATGCCTTTCTCTTCTATCAGTGTTAACCTTGTTGCACGTAACCTGTTTACGATCATGAAGCATACACCAAATATCGATCCTGAAAATACATTCTCTTCTGAAGTTGCTTACGCAGGTGTAGAAGGTGGTTCACTGCCTTATACCAGAACTTATGGATTCAATGTTAATTTCAAATTTAAATAGCACAACGTGAAAATGTCATCAGCATACCGCTTACAAACCGGAATGAACCGAGCTTGCGAATTCTTGAACACAAAGAAAAAGCAATAAAAACTCGTGAAAAATATGCTGGTGACAGCTTTATAACCGATAAAAGACAATTATATTCAAATGAAAAAAATATTTATAGGCTTTGCCTTTTCGGCTGTTGTTTTAGCTTCTTGTTCAAAGAACGAACTGACGAATACAAACATAGATCCTACAGCAGCTACAGCATCTAATTTTGACCCTAACTACCTGCTTACTTCAGGAGAACTGGGATATGCCAATGGTGGTGCAGGTTACACCCAATTATTGTATCAATCGATGATGATGCAGGGCTTATCAAGTACCTTAGGGTATTATGGTAACGGTGACAAATATGTAAACACTAGTGGTACTATAGGTTATCAGGCATCAATCTGGAGTCTTAATTACACTGCGCTGAGTAAACTAAACCAGGCAATCACTATTGCCAAAACCAAGGATGCGGTTAAATATAACAATGTGATCCAGATCGCTAAGATCAATGAAATGATGATCTTCCAAAGGATCACCGATACTTATGGAGATGTACCATTTACACAAGCTTTATTGGCTACTACAGGTAATGTAACGCCTGTATATGATACACAAAAAAGTATTTATACGGCCATGTTAACTGAGCTGCAGACAGCTATTACTGCTTTAAGCGCAACAGGTACAACAGCTAGTGGTGACGTTTACTATGCAGGAAATGTAGCACAATGGCAAAAATTTGGCTATTCACTGATGCTGAGAATTGCCATGCGGTTAACTAAAGCTGATCCAACTACGGCACAAACATGGGCAGAGACCGCTTACAAAGGAGGAACACTGGCCAGTAATGCAGATAATGCAATATTTCTAACAGATAAATCTTACAGTGATACTCAAAATGCAAGTACCGGTGCTTTACAGGTTACTGATGATTTTCAGCAGGTAAGATGGAGTCAGACCTATATCAATTTCTTAAAAGCAACTAATGATCCGCGTTTAGGTGTGGTAGCTGAAATTTCTTTGCCTGGTAAAGTAAATAATACTAGCCAGACCCTAACAGGAGACAATACAGCAAGTTTACAAATCGGTATGCCGAATGGTTACGATCAAAATGGCAGTACAACCGATATCAGTCAGGCACCTAATTACCCTGGTGCAACAGGTACGGTAAAAGATCTGGCACCTTTAGGAGGTTATTCAAGACCAAGGATCGCTGTTTACCTGCAAACCAATGCGCCTATTTTCGTGCTTTCTTATGCTGAAACACAATTGTTGCTGGCAGAAGCTGCTTACAGAGGATGGGCAGTTGGTGGTAGTGCTGCTACTTACTATGCAAATGGTGTTACTGCTGCACTAAACTCTATGTCGCAAATGTCTACTGCAAGTTCTACCATTGCTGCTGCGGATGTAGCAACGTATGTTGCCGCAAATCCATTAGTTACAGGTTCTGAATTAAAGATGATTAATGAGCAATATTGGGCAAATGAAATTTCTAATTTCACTTTTATTGAATGCTGGGCCAACTGGAAAAGATCAGGGTATCCTGTGTTAACTCCTGTTGTCTATACTGGAAATGTAACCAATGGTACTATTCCTAGAAGAATGCCATACCCTGCTACAGAAATTACGGTAAATGGTGCTAACTATAGTGCTGCCGTTGGCTTAATAAGTGGCGGAGACTTGTTAACGTCCAGAGTTTGGTGGGATAAATAGAAGAAAACAGCTCCTGCCGGATTATCATTTTGCTAAAAATGCTCAATAATGTTAATTCGGTAGGAATTGTTTTTTTTTTTTGAGATATTACGGGCTGATTTAACAGATCACCCGTTTTTTTTTGATAATTGTACGATAATGATAAAATTTACACCTCATAGATATAAAATTTACAAATAAATTCACAATCAGAGACCGGCAAAGCTGCAGCAATTGTAAATTGTGATCAGCCTCTTAAAACAAGAAAGAACCAAAAACAATGAAAAAATTTAATTGGATAGTTGGAGTTGTATTACTTTTATCCTTAAGGGCCACCGCTCAAAATGGTGTGCATCAACAATCCACTATTTATGAGTGGCCGGCAGATCAGGCCGTAAAAGCGAAATTAGATAAGTGGCAGGACCAAAAGTTTGGTATGCTGATTCATTGGGGTTTATATGCTGTTCCCGGAATAATCGAATCCTGGGAGCTCTGTTCTGAGCCCTGGATAGAGCGGCCAGATAGTACTGTGGCCTATGAAGATTATAAAAAATGGTACTGGGGCTTAAGCAAACAGTTTAATCCTGTAAAGTTTAATCCTGATCAATGGGCCAAAGCAGGTAAAGATGCAGGTATTAAATATATGATCTTTACCACCAAACATCACGATGGTTTCTCGATGTTTGATACTAAACAATCCGACTTTAATATTGCCTCCGGACCGTTCAAAGATAACCCTAAAGCTGATGTAGCAAAATACGTTTTTGATGCTTTCAGAAAACAGGGGATGATGATTGGTGCTTATTTCTCTAAGCCGGACTGGCATTCACAATATTTCTGGTGGTCAAAATATGCTACCCCAGACCGCAATACAAATTACGATATTCGTAAATATCCATGGAGATGGAACCAATTTAAAAACTTCGCCTATAACCAGATCAGTGAGCTGATGAACAATTATGGTTCATTGGATATCCTTTGGCTGGATGGAGGATGGGTACGCCCGCTGGAAACTGTAACTCCAGAGGTAAGAGCATGGGGAGCTTCCATCCCAGAATGGAGCCAGGATATTGATATGCCTAAGATTGCTACCATGGCACGCAAGGCACAGCCTGGTTTATTAATGGTAGACAGAACCGTTCACGGTCCATATGAAAATTATCAGACACCAGAACAGAAGATACCAGAATCACAACTTGATCATCCCTGGGAAAGCTGCCTAACATTGGGAAATGCCTGGGGCTTTGTTCCTAATGACCAATATAAAACTCCAAATGAGGTGATTCGCTCTTTAGTAGAAGTAGTTGCTAAAGGCGGAAGTTTATTACTGGGTGTTGGCCCTCGTCCGGATGGTACTTTGCCTGATGTAGTGACCTCACGACTGGAAGAGATTGGTAAATGGACAAAAGCTAACGGAAAAGCTATTTATGCAACAAGGATTACTAAAGATTATCACAATGGTGATACCTGGTTTACTCAAAGCAAAGACGCACATACCATAAACGCTATTTATTGTTTTAAGGATAATACTATTGCTAAAACGATTAAATGGATTGGAAACACACCTAAAAAAGGAAGTAAGATGCTCCTGTTAAATAGTAATCAGCCTGTTAAATGGGAGCTGGACGGACAAACAGTAACTGTTCATCTTCCTGCATCGATACAAAATAATACTGCCGTTTTTGGCGCACTGGCTTTTTCATATCCTGTACTATAATTACAACTATGTTTAAAATTACAATCTATCGCTTCAATAACCCCGTAAAGCGATTACTGCTGGGCTCTTTTTTTATTGCAGCATTAAGCGGACAAAGTATAGCTCAAAACAAATCCGGGATACAGCTTACCAAATATGTAGATCCTTTTATCGGAACTGGCGGTCACGGGCATGTTTTTGTAGGCGCAGATGTGCCTTTTGGTGCCGTTCAGTTAGGTATAAAGAATATATCTTTTGGCTGGGACTGGTGTTCGGGATACCATTACAGTGATACCACCATTGTTGGTTTTTCACATACACATTTAAGTGGTACCGGTATTGGTGATCTGGGTGATATTTCTATTATGCCTGTTGTGGGTGAGGTCAAACTTACCGAAGGTAAACTGGGTAATGAGGATAGTGGTTATTATTCAACTTATTCTCATAAACAGGAAGTAGCTAAACCTGGCTATTACAGCGTACTGGTAAAAAGATATAATATTAAGGCAGAACTGACTGCAAGTAACAGGGTTGGTTTTCATCAGTATACTTTTCCTGCCGGAAAAGAACCTAAAATCATTGTTAACCTAAAACAGGGAATAGGATGGGACATGCCTGTGGAAACCTATATCCGCCAGGAGAATGATACTACAGTTTCTGGTTACCGTTATTCTAAAGGATGGGCAAAAGATCAGCGTATTTATTTTACAGCTGTGTTTTCTAAACCTATCAAAAAGTTCTCGGTGTCTGACAGTACTGCTACCAAAGCTGGGGTGGAGCTGAAAGGTTTAGGTGTACTGGGAGTAGCTGTTTTTGACGATAAAACTTCTGGTCCGATCAGAATTAAAGTGGCCATATCACCTGTGAGCATCGAAAATGCAAAGCTGAATATGAAAGCAGAAATTCCGGGATGGAATTTTAATCAGCAGGTGGCTAGAGCAAATGATGCCTGGAATAAGGAATTGGGAAGGATAGTGATTAAAACTGACGATCTGTCCCGTATGAAGATCTTTTATACAGCTTTATACCATACCATGATTGCTCCTTCTGCTTTTAATGATGTAAACGGTGATTATTTAGGTACTGACAAAAAAGTATATAAGAATGCTGCCTTTACCAATTACACTACTTTCTCTTTATGGGATACCTATAGGGCAGCAATGCCTTTAATGTCCCTGATCAATAGTGAAAGAGAAGGAGATATTGTGAATAGCTTCCTTGCGATTTATCAGCAAACGGGCAAATTGCCAGTTTGGCCTTTAATGGGGAATGAAACTGATTGTATGGTGGGTAACCCTGGAATGATCGTAGTAGCCGATGCCTATTTAAAAGGTATTAAGGGTTTTGACAAGGATCTGGCTTATGAAGCGCTTAAAGCTACGGGTATGAGAGACGAAAGAGGATTGAACCTGGTTAAGAAATATGGTTTTATTCCTGCTGATAGTACAGTAGAATCTGTAGCAATGGGCTTGGAGTATTCAATAGCTGACTGGTCGGTAGCCCAGGTTGCTAAAAATCGCGGTGATCAGGAAGGTTATGTGTATTGGAGCAAACGCGGTCAGAATTATAGAAATTACTTCGATAAGGAAACCCGCTTTATGAGAGGCAGGTTTGCTGACAATAGCTGGAGAACGCCTTTTAGTCCTTTTAAAGCTGTTCACCGTCAGGATGATTATACAGAAGGTAACGGATGGCAATATCTATGGCTGG
>Ga0233344_1000051_pt1 | contig 22520 bp, 24 predicted proteins | sample GEONDECOMP281_FD_180697 | JGI IMG/M metagenome (GOLD analysis project Ga0233344, IMG submission 180697) | Leaf litter microbial communities from Shasta-Trinity National Forest, California, United States - GEON-DECOMP-281 | ecosystem: Environmental > Terrestrial > Plant litter > Unclassified...
AAGGAGACCATCCGCATTTATACAGTATATTGGCTTTAGTTACTTTAAAAGGATCATTTAAATTTACCAATACCAGATCTGCCCAGTAGCCTTCCTTAATAAATCCCCTTCTGTCAATCTGAAAGCAGGTAGCTACATTATGTGCTGTCTTTTCTGCTATTTGTTCAAGCGAGATCTTTCCCTGGTGATACATTTCAAATAAAGCAGGAAGTGCATGCTGTACCAAAGGACCGCCTGATGGAGCCTGTAAATAAGGCAATGCTTTTTCTTCAATCGTATGCGGGGCATGATCTGTAGCAATAACATCAATATGTCCGTCAAGAACGCCTTTAAGTATTGCCTCTTTATCAGCAGCAGTTTTTACCGCAGGGTTCCATTTGATCAGATTTCCTTTCTCAGCATAATCGTGATCATCAAACCAGAGGTGATGTATGCAGGCTTCTGCAGTGATTCTTTTATCTTTTAAGGGCGTAACCGCATCAAATAGCGAAACTTCTTTTGCGGTAGAGATATGCAGGATATGAAGACGGCTATTATATTTTTTTGCAAGAGAAACGGCCAGTGAAGATGAGATATAACATGCTTCGGCGGAGCGAATCAGCGGATGCATATCTATAGTAATGTTATCTCCGTATTTTTCTTTAAAAACAGCCATATTATGCCGGATGGTTAATTCATCCTCACAATGTGTAGCGACCAGCATTGGCGCCTGACTGAATATATTTTCGAGTACCTGTTCATTATCTACCAGCATATTCCCGGTAGAAGATCCCATAAATACCTTGATCCCGCAAACGTTTGCCGGATCTGTTTTTAGTACTTCCTCTATGTTATTGTTAGAGGCTCCCATAAAAAAGGAGTAATTAGCGAGCGACATTTCTGAAGCAATTGCATATTTATCGGCCAGCAGTTCCTGTGTGAGGGTATTGGGAACTGTATTGGGCATTTCCATGAAAGAAGTAATTCCACCGGCTACAGCGGCCATACTTTCAGTAAAAATGTCTGCCTTATGGGTTAAACCAGGTTCCCTGAAATGCACCTGATCGTCGATCATACCCGGAAAAAGGTGTAAACCTTCAGCATTGATCACCTGATCAGCTGTTCTGTTGATACTAGCGCTTATTTCATCAATAAATCCGTCTTTGATAAAGACATCCGCAACAAACGTCCTGCCTTCATTGACAAGGGTTGCGCCTTTGATAAGGATGGTTTTCATACCGGCAAAGCTATGAACTTTTTAATCAATTTATCTAGTAGGGATATTGTTAATTAATGGCTGGAAAGGTTAATTGAAATTTAACTTATATAATTTTGTGTTTTTATATAATAATGAGTAAAAATTAATTAAATGTGTTTTTAATATAAAATAAATGTCTATTTTATTTCTATAAAATATTTATATTTGCATTGTAGTTTATTTATACCAACTAATTAATCATTCAATCATGTCAGTAGAAATGAAACAAAAATCTTCTTTAACAGCAGTACCAGTTTATTTTAAAGAAGCATCAGTAGAAACATTTAGTGCCAATTACGTGATCCATGCTTACGAGCAGGGATTAGAAAAAGGAAAAAGAGATACAATGGTAGGATTAGTATCCGATGCGCAGCGTCAATTTATAAAAAATCGCGACTATGTCGTTGAAACAGCTTTTAGTCTAGTTGCAGAGATGATCTCAGATGGGATCGATATAAAAAGGGGCTGAATCAGAGCAGAATTAACGAATGATTTTCATGCGATTATTGGGGTTCCGCGGGTCAACTATAATTCTACGGATTTTGATAAATATTTTATCAAAGCACATGAACTTGAAAATTTTTCAAATAGTGAGGATATGCATTTAAACATTGGGTTTCTAAACAGTGACAAATGGATCAATGAACAAACGTTATTTAGCGATGGTTTTGAGTTGAAATTTGAGGTTCAAATGTTACCTAATCTTTAATCATATGATGATGAGATTAAACCATGCCGAACACAATGAAGAATTGTGCAGACAGGTGCATTTGGAAAATAATTTTCCTGATTGGGTGATTGTTAGTGCCTTTTATAGTGCATTGCATTACTCTGAATATGAATTGTTTCCTTTTGGGGTTGGTACCGGTATTTATCAAAACTTTGATGAATATTACAAAGTCTTTAAAATGGCCAAAGACAATAAACATAATGCAAGACTAAGATTAGTTTATAGCTGTATTGATGCCAGCGCAGGAACTGCATATAACTGGCTAAAACAAAATTGCTGGTCTGCGAGATATTATGATTATTTGTTTGACGAGACTGAGGCTGCTAATGCACTGGAAAAATTGAATATTCTTAAATCTCACCTGTCTAAACTATTAACTGTTTCCGAAGCTTAATATTCCTGACGTGAAAACATTAATTGACATCGTACAGATTATAGTATATTTGCAAAATGTCGAAAACATTCGAAGAGTTTAACCTTAACAGGCAGATTTTAAATGCCGTTGCTGATGCGGGGTTTACAGTTGCTACTCCAATACAAGAAAAAGCAATTGCACCGGTTTTATCCGGACAGGATATTTTTGGCATCGCTGAAACCGGAACAGGTAAAACTGCAGCCTATGTGCTGCCGATATTAATGCAATTAAAATATGCTCAGGGAGATGCTGCCCGTGCTTTAATCCTTGCGCCAACGCGGGAACTAGCCATGCAGATTGCTGAGCATGTCAAAATATTTTCTAAATATACAGACCTGCGTTCTGTAGTAGTGTTTGGTGGAATTGGTCCGAAAACACAGATCGAACAGATCAAAGCAGGCGTAGATATCATTATTGCTACACCGGGTCGTTTCCTTGATATTTATCTTTCGGGACATATCAATACGCAATACCTGAAGTTTTTGGTATTGGACGAGGCCGATAAAATGATGGATATGGGCTTTATAGGTTCCATACACCGGATTTTGGAAGTGGTGCCCCGCAGAAGGCAAAACCTGCTTTTTTCAGCTACGATGAGTGAGCTGGTTCATAAGATCGCAGGTGATTTCCTGAAAAATCCGACGATCATTGAGGTTGGTGAACAGGCTACTCCGGCACAGACAGTTACGCAGGTGTTATATGAAGTACCTAACTTTAAAACTAAGATCAACTTGTTACAGCATTTATTAAAAAATGATGTTGATTTTAAAAGGCTGATCATTTTTTGTAAAACAAAAACTGTTGCTGATAACATACATAGTTTTATTGTACGCCGGTTTGGTGAAGCAGCAGTAAAGGTGATCCATGCCAATAAAGGACAAAATACAAGGATCAATTCGATCAATGCTTTTAAAGAAGGAAATCTACGTGTTCTGGTTGCTACAGATGTAGCTTCAAGAGGAATTGATGTAGCTGAGGTAAGCCATGTCATTAACTTTGATGTACCCATCATTATAGAGGATTATGTACACCGTATCGGTCGTACAGGCAGAGCTTATGCTAAAGGAGATGCATTGACCTTCTGTACAGAAGCGGAGAAGTATTATGTTAAAAAGATTGAGAAATTAATGCGTCAGTCCATCCCTGTAATTCCTATTCCCGAAGATGTTTTTATCGAAGAAACACCTTTTGAAGAGAAGCAATACATCGCCCGTGAGATCGACAATCAGAAAAGAAAAGATGATCCTGATTTTAAAGGGGCTTTCCATGAGAAGAAACATGCTGCTGCGATTGCAACAGCTGCCGCCGCTGCTGCCAAGAAAAAATTAGACAAAACACCAGCCTGGAAAAAGAGAAAATTCAAAAAATCATAACCTTGAAGTTAACGCCATTAAATATAGTCACCTCCATATGTCTGGTATTGGGAGCTTTCCTTTTAATTAGCCCGGGCCAGCAAATACCTGTTCGAAAAGGTATCAATGGATTAGTGATTGGACTTTGTTTTTTAGCTGCAATTATTGCTTTCATTTCAGATCTAATTTTCCGGAAGTTTATACCTTTGCTGCGAAACATATGGGTAGTAGAAGGCGCATTTATTGTGTTTACCCTTGTTTTAATGGTGATCTTAAGAATGATCACCTCATAATACCTCTTAACAATAAATTTTTTAAATGAAAACAGCAGAAATTAAAATAACAGTAGAATTAGATGATAATAATGTTCCTGAGAATTTATTGTGGGAATCTACAGATGCAGAAACAAAGGAAAAAGTACCTGTTAAATCTATGATGCTTGCTTTGTGGGATCATAACTATAAAAACTCTATGCGCATTGATTTGTGGACCAAAGATATGCCCGTTGATGAAATGAAAAGATTCTTTTACGAGACTTTGCAGACCATGGGAGATAGCTTTTTGAAAGCTACGGGAGAGACATTAATCATTGAAGATCTTCGCGACTATTGTGCGCATTTCGCCGATAAAATGGGGATAGATCAGGGTAAATAATTCTTTCCAATTTAACACATTTGAATTAATGAAAACTCAAGGCATAATTGGAGCCATAATTTTAGCAGCAGGGGGTATGTGCCCCCTTATACATGTTCCTATAGTAGGGAACTGGAACTATTTCGGAATAGACGTTTCTTTAGGAATTGTTTATTATGTGATCGTTTTGCTGGCCCTGGCTGGTGCTTTTCTCAATCAAACAGGATTAATGCGTGGGTCCGGATGGACAGCCTTATTGTGGGTAGTGCTTACGCTGGCTGCCGTTTGGTTTAAATCGCACGACTATTTTAGCTTTATTCATTTCAGGAAGCTGATCAACCTGGCTTCTGGAATGGTAAAATATAAATGGGGATGGTTTGTGATCATTGCTGGTGCTTTAGCGCTGGTAACGATAAAAAAACCGGTCATCCAACAAACCTTAAAAGTTTAACAGCATTTGTCCCTGCTGTGAAATCTCACGTTCATGATTGAGTAGCCATTGTTTCCGCCAGAGTTCTCCAGCGTATCCAACTAATTTTCCACTGCTGCCAATTACCCGGTGGCAGGGGATCACTACAGCCAGATTGTTCCTGCCATTAGCGGCGGCAATAGCACGTATGGCTTTTGGGTTTCCAAATTGTTCTGATAATTGTGCATAGGAGAGGGTAGTGCCATAAGGTATAATACTTAAGGCCTCCCAAACTTTTTGCTGAAATGAAGTCCCTGATTGCAGCTGGGGGAAAGAAAAGGCCTGCAGTGTACCTTCAAAATAAGCAGCAAGCTGAATGGCAGCCAGGCTGCTCAATTCATTTTCAGTAAGCGTCAAATTGGCCGCCTTTAGAAAGGAAATTTCATTTACTGAAGTATCATCAGCAAAAATACTAACCTCACCAAGCGGGCTTTGAACCACGCTGCAATATTGATTTATCATGGCAGTACAATAATATTAAAATTTCAAGCGCAAATTCGTGATCTATCCTTAAAAAACAAACCATAAAATTATCTTTGTCATTAAATGCAGTTAATAAAAGAAGTCAAATTTTTAATTGGAAAAGAATTACTGCTGGAATGGCGTTCAAAGTACGCATTGAATGGTGTAGTACTTTATGTGGTGTCTACCATATTTGTATGTTTTCTCTCCTTTGTGTCGCTTAGGGGAGTAACCTGGAACGCTTTATTCTGGATCATCATGTTATTTGCATCGATCAATACGGTCTCTAAAAGCTTTCTTCAGGAAAGTAAAGGCAGGCAATTGTATATTTATACAATCGCGAGTCCGCTGGCACTGATCATTTCTAAAACTATTTACAATGTCTTTTTAATGCTGCTGGTTACCCTGATCGCATTGGCATTTTATACCTTAGTGTTCGATTATGTTCCAGAAGATATGGGCTTATATATTGTAGCAACAATATTAGGAAGTCTAAGCTTTTCTACGATTTTTACGATGATCTCTGCTATAGCTTCTAAAGCAGGGAACGGCGGGATGCTAATGGCAATTTTAAGCTTTCCGGTAATTATTCCCGTGATCATTATGCTGATTAAGCTTACCAAAAATGCAGTAGACGGATTGGAGAGGAGTGTGAGCCTGGATGAAATTGCTGTGCTACTGATCATCAATGTGCTGGTTGCCGCTTTTTCACTATTATTATTCCCCTATTTATGGCGTGATTAAGATGATTTACACTAAATAACTAAAACCATCGTCAGCTGATGATAGCTTCATAACCGATAAAACTACCGAAAGCAACTGGAAAACAATTAAAAAACAATAAATACGGCTGATAAAACAAATATTACTGATGAAATATATAAAGCTTTATTAACTTTGAATTCTCAAATTTTAGGCTGATCGGTACAACAAATGAGCTGTTTAAAAGGTGATCTTAAATCTGAATTAAATGTATAAATCGTGGTGGAAAATTTTAGGGGCAGTACTGGTAGTTTATTCTACGATAGCAGGTTTCCTGTTTACAGTACCTCCCTTACCCATATTGCATCAAAGCATTAGAAATTTGTATTTTCATGTGCCCATGTGGTTCAGTATGATCACTCTTTTCAGTATTTCTGTGTATCACAGTATTAAATACCTGAGTAATAATGATGAAGTGCATGATCTTAAAGCCGTTCAAAGCATTAACGCGGGGATCTTATTTGGTATATTGGGATTGGTTACGGGCTCTGTATGGGCGCGGTTTACCTGGGGGCAGGCATGGAGTTTTGATGTAAAACAGAATTTTGCTGCTATAGCGATGCTATTATACTTTGCCTATCTCATTTTAAGAAATGCTATTGATGAAGAACAAAAGAGAGCGAAGATCTCTGCCATCTATAATATTTTTGCTTTTCCCATGATGGTCGTATTACTATTTGTATTACCTAGATTATCAGATTCATTGCATCCGGGCAATGGGGGAAATCCGGGGTTTAATGCTTACGATTTGGATAGCCATATGAGAATGGTGTTCTATCCTGCATGTGCAGGTTGGATTATGATCGGTGGCTGGATCTACAGTATCCTTTTTAGGGTAGCTTCTCTGGAAAAAAAGAAATTAGTATCGTCTGTTACCACACAAAAATAAGTCATGAAGAAATTAATAACTACCTTACTGATGCTAATGATGGCAGTAAATCTGTTTGCACAAGGAGAAGGATCACCTATTGCTGATACCTTAGCCGGATCAGAAAAGATATATGTTGTGGTGGTATGTGTTACCGTTATTTTGCTGGGACTACTCATTTTTCTGTTCTCTATAGAACGAAGAATAAAAAAGTTAGAAAAAAAATCTTAGTATAAAATCTTTTTTTAAAGCCTTTAACTGAGGTTTTTGACTGATTTTGTCAAATTGTGACAGATACACTAAGCTATTATTTATTTGTATTAATCATTTTTTTTAGTGCAATTTTGCATCCGTAAAAGAATAAATACTCTAACCAAATAAATAATGGCTACTATAGCAAACGAGACAAACTTCTTTACAGACGTATGTAAGAATTTTGATAACGCAGCACAATTCACCGGTCACCCGGAGGGATTACTCTCCCAAATTAAAGCTTGTAACAGTGTGTATCGCTTTCAATTCCCAATCCGCAGAGGAAATGGGGTTGAAGTAATTGATGCATGGCGTGTTGAGCACTCTCACCATATGAGTCCTACCAAAGGCGGTATTCGTTACAGTGAGATGGTTAATGAAGATGAAGTAATGGCTCTGGCAGCACTGATGACTTACAAGTGCGCAATTGTAAATGTTCCCTTTGGCGGTGCTAAAGGTGGAATAAAGATCACTCCGAAAAATTACACGGTAGCGGAGCTGGAAAACATCACCCGCCGCTATACTACAGAATTAATCAAAAAGAATTTTATTGGTCCAGGTATTGATGTTCCTGCCCCTGATTATGGATCAGGTGAAAGGGAGATGAGCTGGATTGCGGATACCTATATGACCATGAATCCTGGTCAGCTGGACGCTCTTGGCTGTGTTACCGGAAAACCTATTGCACTGCATGGTATCCGCGGACGTAAAGAAGCAACCGGTCGTGGTGTTGCTTATGCAGTAAGGGAATGTGTAAGGGTAACCGAAGACATGGAAAAAATTGGCCTTACTGCTGGTTTAGGTGATAAAAGAGTAATTGTACAGGGATTGGGGAACGTGGGGTACCACTCCGCGAAATTTCTGAGCGAATTTGGAGCGACCATTGTTGGCCTTTGTGAATTTGAAGGAGCGATATACAATGAGAACGGTTTGAATATAGATGAAGTTTTTGCACACCGGAAAATGACAGGTTCAATTTTGGGCTTTCCGGGAGCTAAAGAATTCAAAAACTCAATGGAAGGTTTGGAGCAGCCATGTGATATCCTGGTTCCTGCAGCACTGGAAAACCAGATCACCAGCTTAAATATTAAAAATATCAAGGCTAAGATCATTGCAGAAGGTGCCAATGGTCCTTGTACGCCTGAGGCGGAAGAGATCTTTACCGAAATGGGTGGAATTATCATTCCTGATATGTATTGTAACGCAGGCGGTGTAACAGTTTCCTACTTTGAGTGGTTAAAAAATCTTTCTCACGTAGCTTTCGGCCGTATGGAAAAACGCTATGCAGAAAACTCCAATGCTAACCTGATCAACACGCTGGAAAGCTTAACTGGTCAGAGTATTCCTTCAGAACATAGATTAATGATTGTAAAAGGGGCTTCTGAGCTGGAATTGGTTAATTCAGGTTTGGAAGATACAATGATCCATTCTTATCATGAGATCAGGGAAACATTAGTCAGTAAGCCTGGTATACAAACACTAAGAACAGCTGCATTTGTTGGTTCTATCGATAAAATTGCAGTTTCTTATATGAACTTAGGTATTTGGCCGTAGGTCAGGTTTAAATCTATTAAACAGATCCGCAGGGTGAAAACGCTGCGGATTTTTTGTGAACCAAGGTTTATTCAATATGACATTACGCTTAAAATCTGCCTTCTTCAATTTTCGTATATTGTAACATTGAAGCCTAAAAGGATTTCATAATTCAAATACAAATGAAAGCAGGTGTTTTTTTATTATCAGTAGTTTTTCTGCTCAATGCATGTTCAGGAAGCCAGAAAATAGCAAGTAACAATGGGTTTGCAGTTTTACCTCAGCCTACTTCATCAGAGGCAGTGGCTACCTTTGCGGGTGGCTGTTTCTGGGCTATGCAGGAAAGCATGATTCAATTAAAAGGGGTAAATACAGTAATCAGCGGATATGCCGGAGGAACCACTACTGATCCAACCTATGAAGAGGTGTCAATGCAAAATACCGGACATGCAGAATCTGTGCAGATTTATTATAACCCACAAGTGATTACTTATGAAGAGTTGCTGCGTGCATTCTTTTTTGCCCATAATCCTACTGAACTAAATAGACAGGGACCAGATACAGGACCTGAATACCGTTCTATGGTTCTTTACCGTAATCCGCAGGAACTAAAAAGTATCTATAAAGTAATGTCTAAAATGGAGGCGGAAAAAGATTACAACGGACAATTTGTAACAGAAACAGAAAAGTTCACCAAATTTTATCCTGCAGAAAGCTCACATCAGGATTATTATGAGAGAAATCCCTGGGATCCTTATATCAGGAGCGTTTCCAGACCTAAGGTTTTGCATGTAAGGACCGAACTTCCACAAATGATTAAGGCAGAATACCTTAAATAAGGTAATTTGTTCTGTCTATGAATATCCTATTAATCTTAATGTCTTATTTATGTCAGGCAACTATCAATATTATGTCATCTAAAGGATTACGGTGCTTCTGCTAGGTATTAGGTACTTATATTTTTTATCTTTGTGTATCGTATTAGTTTGTGGTGCAATACGATGAATGCATGTTTAAACCGTCAATTAAGAAAAAATAAATAGAAATACATACCGATGAAACCAGGATAAGATTACGTCTTACAAAGAGTAATTCATAATCTTATTGCAATCTTCATTACCGTTAAAAATTAATATATATTCAAATGAAAAAAAGTGCAATTATTGGCTTGATTACTATTGCGATCTGTGTAGGGTTTCTGGTGAGTTTAAATGCTGACACCAGTAATTATTCAACCTTTACTGAGGCGGCTAAAGACTCCAGGGAGTTTCACGTAATGGGACATTGGGCGAAAGATAAAGGTACTTTTTATGATGCTTTTAAAGATGCCAACCACTTTTCATTCTATATGAAAGATGAAAAGGGAGAGATCAAAAAAGTTGTCTACAGTGGAACGAAGCCTCAGGATTTTGAGCGTTCAGAAAAATTGGTGTTAGTGGGGAAGATGAATAATGACACATTTTATGCGTCAAAGATCCTAATGAAATGCCCTTCAAAATATAACAATGACCTTGTAGAGATCAATCAGGACGGACAGGTTAAAAAATACAAATAATTTTAATGGACATTCAATTCACAGGAGAGAACCTCCTTCCCGGCAAAGTTGGGCAATTTTTTATTGTTTTAGCATTTGCAGCCTCGCTGCTTTCGGCTATTTCCTATTACTTCGCTGCGCAAAATAAAGATCTGTCGGATAGGTCCTGGCTTCGGATAGGCCGGATCGCATTTCTAATTAACTTTGCCAGTGTAATTGGTATAGGATCAACTTTGTTCTACCTGATCCTAAATCATTATAACGAATATTATTACGTTTATTCTCACTCTTCAAAATCACTTCCTGTATATTATATCGTTTCTGCCTTCTGGGAAGGTCAGGAAGGAAGTTTTTGGCTTTGGGCATTCTGGCAGTCTCTGCTGGGTACCATCTTAATGTGGAAAGCAAAAACATGGGAAACCGGAGTATTAACAGTAATTGCTTCTTCTCAAATCTTTTTAACTTCGATGCTGCTGGGAATAGAAATTTTCCACTATCGGATTGGAAGTTCTCCTTTTATCCTGTTAAGGGATGCTGTTAACCTGAAAGAGATGGGACCGGTAGTATTTGCTGACAGTGCAAATTTTAGAAACTATCTTAAGTTTATTACTGATGGAAAGGGTTTAAACCCATTGCTGCAAAATTACTGGATGGTAATACACCCGCCAACTTTGTTTCTTGGTTTTGCGAGTATGGTTGTGCCATTTGCCTATGTAATTACTGCATTATGGCAAAAAAGGTATAAAGAATGGATAAAACCTGCTTTACCATGGGTATTGTTTGCGGTGATGGTATTGGGAACAGGAATTATTATGGGTTCCTTCTGGGCATATGAAGCGCTAAACTTTGGTGGTTTCTGGGCCTGGGATCCGGTAGAGAATGCTTCATTAATTCCATGGCTTACCTTAATCGGTGCGCTGCACGTTATGATCGCTTTCAAAAATACAGGTCATGCTTTTTTTACGGCTATTACATTAGTACTGATTAGTTTTATCCTCGTATTGTATGCTTCTTTCTTAACCAGAAGCGGTATTCTTGGAGAAACGTCTGTACATGCTTTTACTGACCTGGGCATGTTTGGTCAGCTGGTATTCTTTAACGTGGTCTTCCTTATTCTGGCAGTGGCATTAATTGTTTGGAGATGGAAAGAGTTACCCATTACCAACAAAGACGAAGAGACTTATTCGAGAGAATTCTGGATGTTCATCGGTGCGTTAGTAGTAACTGTATCTTGTATCCAGGTGATCTTTTCTACCTCTGTTCCTGTATTTAACAGGGTCTTCGGTACCAACTTTGCCCCTCCAATAGATCCTGTAAAATATTATAACCAATGGCAGGCTCCGTTTGCTATTTTGGTTACCATGATATCCGGGTTTTCTCAGTTCTTAAAATATAAACGTACGGATACCCGTAAATTCTATAGCAGCCTGATTGCGACCCTTGTCTTTGCAGTAGTAGTTACCGCTGTATTTGTTTATGTGACCAATGTATATCAAAACCTGATCTACATCCTGCTGTCTTTCAGCTGTATGTTTGCCATTTTATCAAATGCAAGAGTGCTTTCACAAGGTTTTACTGGTAAATCTAAACTGATAGGTGCCGCAGTGGCGCATATTGGGTTTGCGTTGTTACTGGTGGGCGCAATGGTAGCAGCGGCAACAAGTAAGCCCGTTTCTATCAACACTTCAAACTTCATCCCTGTTAAGGATTTTGAAAAGGCCGAAAAGCCGGGCGAGAATATCGTACTCTATAAAAATGAGCCTAAAAAGATGGGTCGTTATACGGTAACCTACACCAGCGATACTACTATAGCTCCTAATACTTATTATAATCTTAATTTTAAGGTGATTGATGAGAAAACAGGTAAGCTTAAAGAAGACTTCGATTTAAATCCCCGCATTCAGATCAATGAGAAAATGGGACTGATTGCTTCTCCTGATACTAAACATTACCTTACTTATGATATCTATACCCATATTACAAGTGCTCCTGATAAGAGAGAATCACATGGAGAGATAGATGCAGAGAGCGATGAACAGAATTATAAAAAGCCTAGGGTAATTAATGTAAGTGCAGGTGATACTTTGCATACCAGCAGTGGCGTGCTTACCGTAAAAGCATTGAACTTTAAACCTACAGCCAAAAGTTTAGCATTGGCACCAGGTGATCTTGCCGTGGGACTTCCCCTGGAGATTGACCTGAATGGTAAGGTTTATAAAACTGAGCCGATCTTCCTTGTAAAAGGTAATAATACATTCGACTTTGCCCGTAATATTCCTGAATTGGGATTAAGGTTAAGGTTTACTAAGATACTCCCTGATCAGAAAAAGGTAGAGTTACAGGTGTTTGAAAAACCTCAGCAAGCTAAAGATTGGGTAGTGTTTAAATCAATCGAATTCCCTTTTATCAATATCTACTGGTTAGGTCTGATCGTTATGGTCATTGGATTCCTGCTTTCTATCTTTAGGAGACAAAAAGAAATCAAGCAAGCTTAGATGAACATTGTTTGTATAGGCTCAGGAAATGTGGCAACACACCTTGCTATCGCTTTTAAAGCGATGGGTGCTGAAATTATACAGGTATGGAGCAGCGATAGCAGAAATGCAGAGATCCTGGCAGCTTTAACAAAAGCAAAGCCTTTCCGTCGATGGGAAGAACTCGACCGCTCTGCTGATTGTTATGTGATTGCCGTTAAGGATGATGCTATCGCATCGGTCGCATCCCATTTAAAAGGGGTAAAAGGTATCGTTCTGCATACTTCCGGGGCTACACCTATCGAAATGTTATCCGGCGCAGGTAGCGGGTATGGCGTTCTTTATCCTTTACAAACCTTCTCTAAAACTAAAGCTGTAGACCTCACCAAAGTACCTTTTTGTATAGAAGGAAATAATCCGGAGACACTGGAAAAAATAGCAGTTATTGCACAATTATTGAGTGCTAATGTCTCTGTAGTGAGTACAGAACAGCGCATGATCCTGCATCTTGCAGCGGTTTTTGCTTCTAATTTCAGCAATCATCTTTATCATTTAAGCGGTCAGCTATTGGAACAGCACGAGCTTAAATTTGATCTTCTTAGACCACTTATCCTCGAAACTGCACAAAAAGTACAGTCGTCCTTACCTATTGATGTCCAAACTGGGCCAGCGGTAAGGAACGACCAGCAAACTATGGAGAAACATCTGGATCTATTAAAGAATTCGCCCGAATTACAGCAACTTTATCAATCACTAAGCAATAGCATTAAAAAAAGCCATCTATAGCTAAATTCTGGTTTTTGTGCTTATTTTTGATACAAATTATGAATATTTACCAATTAAGAGTCAGTTTTGAAGAAAGGGGAAAAGCTCCTGTTTCATTGCCAATTGCAGCAGGCGAATCTGTCCTTGAAATCTGTCTGGATAATGGAATACATCTTCAGCACAACTGTGGTGGTGTTTGTGGCTGCAGTACCTGTCATGTTTACGTGACTAAAGGAATGGATAATTTACAAGAGATATCAGATAAAGAAGAAGATTTTATTGATAGGGCAGTGAGTCCAAAGATCACTTCAAGACTGGGTTGCCAGTGTGTGGTGATTAATGGCGATATTGAAGTAATGATCCCGGATCAATCAGAATTTTTAGGCCATTAATTAATCATAAAATCAAAAACATGCAGGATAAATTTGCTTTACCTATTCACTGGCAGGATCATGAAGATATTGCACAGGAGTTATATGAAAAATTTGGTGATGATTTTAATGAAGGAAAGATCTACCGTATCAGGTTTACTGAATTAGTAGAATGGGTATTGAGCCTGCCAAATTTCAAAGGTAAGAGAGAAGAAAGCAGTGAAGGTCATCTGGAGCAGATCCAGTCTGCCTGGGTTTATGAATGGAGAGATAACCAGGATTAATGCTGCTGCAACAACTAAAAAACATTACTACCTTCATCTTTGATGTAGATGGTGTACTAACCAGCGGTGATGTGCTGGCTTCTGAATCGGGAGAGCTTTTACGCACTTTCAATATTAAAGATGGTTACGCGCTGCAGCTGGCCGTTAAAAAAGGATACCATGTCTGTATCATCTCTGGCGGCAGCGGTCAGGCGATGGCAAAACGCTTTGCAGGATTAGGCATACCAGAAGTTTTTTTAGGTGTGTCTGATAAAGTGCTTGTTTTTAATGACTATCTGCTTCGCAATGGGCTGCAGGCTAAAGAAGTAATATATATGGGAGATGATCTTCCCGATCTTAATGTGATGCGCCTGGTAGGTATTCCTACCTGTCCAGCGGATGCTTCCCCCGAAATTAAAGCGGTAAGTCTTTACATTTCACCGTTTAACGGTGGGAAAACTGCGGTAAGGGATATCATTGAAAAAGTACTCAAAGTGCAGGGTAAATGGTATGATGCCAATCCTTCTGCTGCTGATTCAAGCAAATAAGTTACAAACGCCGATTAAACCTTCTGTTTGTTTTTCTATCTATTCTTAAAAAAAAGACTAGATATGAAAAAATTATTTGTTATCTGCGGATTGTTATTCAGTGTAATAACATTTGCACATGCACAGGGTGGTGGCCGTATGATGGGTACTCCTGAAGAAAGAGCTACAAAAGCAACCACTGTACTTACTGATAAGCTTACATTAACCGCCGATCAGCAAACTAAGGTAAAAGCTATTCTTTTAGATCAAAATACTCAGGCAGCAAAAGCCAGGGAGGAAGCTGGCGACGACAGGCAGGTTGCACGCGCTAAAATGATGAAAATCATGGAAGATAATAGTGCAAAGATCCAGTCATTGTTAACTGATGATCAGAAAAAAGCTTATGTATCTTATTTAGAAGAAAGAAAAGCAGCAATGCAGAACAGAGGCGGCGGACAAGGCGGAGATAAACCCGCAGGATCTGGTAATTAAAAAATAAATAAATAATAAAAGCGGCTCTTGGCCGCTTTTATTATTTTTACCCAATCTATCTGCATAAGCAGGTATTACTATCCAACTGATTCATATGTATAAGCAAACGATTCCTCTGATACTGGCTTCTAAATCCCCCCGGCGACAAGAGCTCCTTCAATTGATGGGGCTTGATTTTAAGGTGGTACTAAAAGAGGTTGATGAAAGTTACCCCAATAATCTTTCTCCTTCGGATATCGCTTGTTATATCGCTGAAAAGAAGGCTAATGCATTTGTTGATGAGCGAAGAAATAATCTGGTGATCACAGCTGATACCATTGTAGCTTATAACGGAGAAATTTTAGGTAAACCAGGAGATGCGGTGCATGCATGGGAAATGCTAAGCAAATTGTCCGGAACAGTTCACCAGGTCTATACTGGTGTAAGTCTTGCTCATAAGGATAAACTTGAAACCTTTTGTGATGTTACCGAAGTTTGTTTCAGGAAGTTAAGTACAGCAGAAATTGAGCACTATATCAATAAATATGATCCTTTTGATAAAGCAGGTTCTTATGGGATACAGGACTGGCTGGGATGTATCGCTGTGGAGAAAATTACAGGTTCTTATACCAATGTAATGGGTTTGCCTACAGAAAAACTTTATACTGCGTTGTCAAATTTCTGATCTTCCCTGATTGTAAATAAGACTCCCATTTTTAGGTCGTAAGTAGAAAGATTAATTGCAGTAAGGTCCAGATTTTTGATTACATAATTAGTGATGATGGCCGCAATAACGATCATATCTACCCGAAGGGAGATAAGATTTGGCATGTTTACTCTTTCTGCATGACTGGAGGCAATTAGTTTTTTGGAGAGCATGCTATAAGCCTCCAGATCCAGCGCTGCTGAACTGATATTCTTTACATCAGTATCTGTCAGCAGCATAGCAGCAAAAGTTTCAAATGCTCCTGCAGAACCGATCAATATCTTTGGATTAAATTTTTGGCAGGCTGTTTTTAAGTCGGCCAATTCTGTATCAAGACGGTTAATGATCGCTGACCGGTCTTCTTCATTAATGGGGTCAGACCGGAAATAAGCTTGCATCAATCGTGCGGCACCTATATTGTAGCTTTTTTTCCACAATTGTCCTTCGGTATTGCAAATGATAAATTCAGTACTGCCTCCGCCAATATCCATAATCAGTGAAGTAGCTGCAATAATACCCGTGGCTTTAACACCATTGAAGATATAAGCAGCTTCTTCCTCCCCGCTAATCACTTCAATTTCGATTCCGGCATCATGTGCTGCGGCAACAAAATCGTGTCCGTTGATCGCGCTGCGTACAGCAGAAGTAGCTATAGCCCTTACAAGGGATACCTGCTGTTTATTTATTTCCTCTTTAAAATCTTTTAGTGTATTGATACCGCGTTCAAAAGCTTCCGGAATGATGAGGTTTTCATTGATCCGGCCTTCGCCCAGCCGAACAGGAACATTGGTTTTATAGATCACTTCTACACCAGCAGGAGATATCTCCGCTATGATCAGGTGGAAGGTATTTGTACCCATGTCTATTACCGCTGCTTTCATACCCAATGTTTATCTTTCCGTAAAGATAATTAATTCTTATATGCAAACCATTTGATCATTTCTTTAAAACTCGGTTTCTTGCCATACATTAATATACCTACCCTGTATATCCGGGAGGCTACCCAGACAGTGCCTACAAATCCAAAGATCAGCAGGGCCATAGATAAAGCCAGCTGCCAGTCGGGCACTCCATAAGGTAAACGGACCATCATGGCAATAGGGGAGGTAAATGGGATCATGGATAACCAAAAAGCGATGGTTCCATAGGGATCACTATTAATTACACTTAATGATAGTCCGTAGCTGAGCGCGAGGGGCATCATCACTGGCATCATAAATTGCTGTGTTTCTGTTTCATTATCCACTGCCGATCCGATGGCGGCATACAGTGCACTATAAAAAAGATAGCCACCAAGAAAGAAAAATAGAAAAACCCATATGATCTTCGTCTTATCGAGGTTAGCAAGGCTTTTTTGAATATTATCCAAAGGACTACTACTGCTAATGCTTTTAATGTTGTGTGCTTTTACCTGTGCCGTAATTGCGGTTGTTTGCTGTGAATCCTTTTTGTCGACTAATGTTTTTACAGCTATGGTAGAAATAGCAAGGGTTAAAACTATCCAAAGCATGAACTGGGTAAGACCTACTAAGGCTATTCCTATGATCTTACCCATCATGAGCTGAAAGGGCTTCACAGAAGAGATCATCACTTCAATAATTCTGCTTGTTTTTTCTTCAATTACTCCCCGCATTACCTGGATACCATAGATGAGGATGAAAAAGAACATCAAAATTCCGGACGCTGTACCTACGATCATTGTGGCTCCGGCACTTGAATCTTTATCTTTTCCAAAGGTGTCAATTTTTTTATTATCGATGCTGACCGATGATTTTAGCAGATCAAGATCCTTTTGTGAAATCCCGCTTTCTTTTAGTTTTTTGCTCCTTATTAAATTATTAATATCCTCTTCTACTTTTGCATTTAAGGGTAATCCAACTTGTTTAATCCCCAGAAGCTGGATGCCCGCAGGTTTGTTTAGATTAAAATCAGGCAGATAAAGTATGTAATCGAAAGTACTTCTTCCTAAAGCAGGCTTTAGTTGTGCCAGAGTCTGGTTCACATAAACATATGTTATATTCTTATTGGAAATCAGCTTTTCTGTGAGCGTTTTGTTAGTGCTCACCACTGCAATTTTACTGAACGTGCCTTTTGCACCCTGTATAGAGAAATAAATGATCATACCGTAAAACCCGGCGATCAAAATTGGGGTGAGCAGCGTCATCAAAATGAACGATTTTTTCTTTGCTCTCGAAAGGTATTCCCTTTGTATGATGAGTAGGATTTTATGCATGAGTCAAATTTTTTGGTTTAACCTGATCAATAAATATGTCGTTCATTGTTGGAATGACCTCATCCAGGCGGTGAATGTTAACAACGGGTAATAGCGCCGCTAAAAGATGATTGGCGGTCTGTCCTTCTCTTAATTGTACCTTTAGAACAGTTTGTTGAGTCTGTATGTCTTTATTCAGAACCTTGAATATATCTGATGAAAGATCAGTATCATATACTCCATCATATTCTACCAGATAAGTGTTATTCCTGTACCTGCTTTTTATTTCTGATACGGAACCATCCAATATTTTTTTCGAGTTATGGATCAAAGCAATATTGTCGCATAATTCCTCTACAGACTCCATACGATGTGTAGAAAAGATAAAGGTTGCACCTTGTTTATTCAACTCCAGGATCTCATTTTTTATGACTTCTGCATTTACCGGATCGAAGCCAGAGAATGGTTCATCAAGAATGATCAGCTCAGGCTGATGGAGTACGGTAACTACAAACTGTACTTTTTGCTGCATACCTTTACTCAGATCTTCTACTTTTTTATTCCACCAGCTGCCCATTTCTAGTTTTTCGAACCAGTACCTTAGTCTTTTGGTCGCTTCAGCAGTGCTTAGTCCTTTAAGCCTGGCCAGGTAAAGGGCTTGTTCACCGATCTCCATTTTCTTGTACAAACCACGTTCTTCGGGCAGATAGCCGATCTGACTGATATGATCTGCATTTAAACGATGCCCATTAAAGATTACCTCTCCGCTGTCTGGTGCCGTGATCTGTGTAATAATTCTGATGAGGGAAGTTTTTCCTGCACCATTTGGCCCTAGAAGCCCAAATATTTTACCCTGTTCCACATCCAGACTTACGTCATCAAGGGCGCGGTGCGTGGCATATTGTTTAACAATATTCTTTACGCTAAGCATAGTTTAGTTATTTAGTCCTAGTTTAGACGTAAAAAAGAAAAAATGTTACAGGTTTAATTGTTTTTTTTAGTTAACGTGATCAGCTCTCTTGCATTAGTTAATGCCGAAGTGCCCCAGGTATTATTAAAATATACAAATATCTGTTGGTGACCTGGGTTGATTGATGCAGCAAATTTTTCCATTTCCGCTGTCGTATAGAGGGATTTATATAATACAGGTTTACCGTGAAAACGATAATAAACAGGATCATTATATTGGATCACTTCATCTGGCAGTGCCGAAGGGTAACTGATACCGCTAAAAGTGATATGATTGTTTTTAAAAGCATCCATTACAGTGTTATTCCACCAGCTGACATGTCGTGCTTCTATTACATTATTAAATCCTGGCCGTAAACTTTTAAGCAGCAGTGTCAGCCTTTCTTCCGTATAATTAAAGCTTGGGGGCATTTGGAAAAGCACACAGCCCAGTTTTTCTTTTAGTCCTTTGGAGATCACCTGATAAAAATCACTAATCAGCTCTTCCGAATGGTTAAATTTATTGTAATGGGTAATTGTTCTGGGGGCTTTAATGGTAAATAAGAAATCATCAGGACTCGTATTGTACCAGGTATCAAAACTTTTGTCAGAAGGCTGTTTGTAAAAAGAAGAGTTAATCTCTATGGTATTAAAATGCTGACAATAAAATTGAAACCAGCTTTTTTGAGGCAATCCGGCAGGATAGAAAAACTCCTTCCACTCTTTGTAATAAAATCCTGAGCAACCAATTCTCCAGTCCATACCTAATTTAAAAGCAATAATTCATCATTTTGTTTCCAACAACAACTGTGATAAATTAATGTTTTGACATAAAAAAAGAGGCTGTATCATAAATTATGATCAGCCTCTTTTTTTAATCATTTTTATTCTGATTCTTAGTAGATTATGATAAATTAGTTCTCGTTTTATTTTGATTAAATATCTGATTTTCATATATTTAAACTATAAAAGAACGAATTATGGGCACAAAAAAGCCAGTTTTTAAGCCTTATTATCAAGATCAGTTGATGGCTTTTCCTCTGACTTTTGAGGAACTGTTACCTGCGGATCACCCTGTTCGGATTGTTGACAAGGTCATTAATGCAATTAACGTAGAACCTCTACTGGAGTGCTATCATATCCGTGGGGCTTCCAATTATCATCCTATTCTTTTGCTGAAAGTGCTGGTTTACGGTTATGTTACCAATATCTATTCTAGCCGCAAGCTTGCTGAGGCCTGCCGGGAAAGGGTTCCTTTCATGTGGCTGAGTGCAATGAGTAAGCCTGATCATAATACCATTAACCGTTTTCGCGGAGTTCGCCTTAAACATGCACTCAGAAGTGTATTTGAGCAGGTAGTTTTCTTTTTGGCTGAGGAAGGTCTGCTAAGCATCGAGGAGGTTTATACCGACGGCACCAAAATCGAGGCGAATGCCAATAAAAACACTTTTGTCTGGAAGAAATCGATCCAATATAACATCCAGAAGATGCAAAAGCAGATTGATGAGATGTGGGACTTTGCCCAGAGCGTTGCCAACGTTGAGGATATCCTTCCTGAGCCTCCAACAGCTAAAAAAGTAAGTAGCGAAAGTTTACAGGCAGCTGTTGATAAGCTCAACAAGGTGCTCTCTGGTAATGAAAAGGCAGATAAAAAGACAAAGGCCAAGTTGCGATATATGACCAATAACTTTCCTGATAACATCAAAAAGTATGAACATCAGCAAGAGATCCTTGGCGAAAGGAATAGTTATAGTAAGAGCGATACGGACGCAACTTTCATGAGGCTCAAGGAAGACCACATGTTGAACGGGCAGCTCAAAGCAGCCTATAACGTGCAAATATCGACATCCAATCAGTTTATAGTAAACTACACTATTCATCCAAATCCTACAGATACACTCACCCTAAAATCACATATTGAACAACATGAGCGCAGCTTTGGCTGTGCCCCAAAAACACTGACCGCAGATGCAGGCTATGGATCTGAGGAAAACTATAACTTGCTTGAACAAAAGGGAACCCAAGCGTTTGTGAAATATAACATGTTTGACAAGGAGCAGGACCAAAGTTATATCGATAAACACCCTTTTGCGATAGACAAACTCTTCTACAATAGCGAAATGGATGCTTACATCTGTCCGATGGGTCAAAAAATGGAGTATATAGGTACTATCGGAAAGACAACTGCCAGTGGCTTTGAGCAGACCTACAGACGTTATCAGGCCAAAAATTGCAACAGTTGCCCACTAAATGGTTCCTGCCATAAATCAAAGACTAACAGAATCCTGGATGTTAACACAAACCTGAAGACACAAAGAGAGAAGGCTTATGAACTACTCAACAGTGAACAAGGGATCAGACACAGAAAGAAACGGTGTTATGATGTAGAGCCAGTGTTTGCAAACATCAAACAGAACCACGGGTTCCGCCGCTTCATGCTCCGAGGTAAGGAAAAAGTGGAAATAGAATGGGGATTATTAGCAATTGCACAAAATCTGAGGAAAAAAGCAGCCTAGAAAGACTGTTTTTATGCTTATTGAACAATATGGAAACCCAAAGTTCAAATCAACAGGCTACTGTGCCTGCAAAATACAAATCACAAAAAAAAGGCTGATCATCTTTTTGATAAATGATACAGCCTCTTTATATTATTTTGAATAGATCTTACTCGAAATATTCTTTCATCTTCTCGAAGAAGCTCTTATCATTTTTACCTGGCTGAGGTTTAAAATTAGGAGAATCTTTTAATTTTTCCAGCATCGCACGCTCTTCACTGCTCAGTGCTTTTGGTGTCCAGATATTTACATGGATGATCTGATCTCCGCGATGGTAAGAGTTTACTTCAGGAATACCTTTTGCTTTAAGTCTTAACAGCTTTCCGCTTTGTGTACCTGGTTCAATCTTAATCTTTGCCTTGCCATCAATTGTAGGAACTTCAGCGCTATAACCTAAAGCTGCATCAACAATGCTTAAGTGCAGGTCATAAACTACATTATTACCTTCACGCTTTAGTGATTCATGCGGGATTTCTTCAATTAAGATGATCAGGTCACCCGGAATACCACCATTAGGTGCCGCATTACCTTTTCCACTCATGCTCAGCTGCATGCCATCACTTACTCCTGCAGGAATGTTAATGGTAATTGTTTCTTCACCGCGTACAGTTCCTTCACCATGACATGAAGTACATTTTGAAGTGATCTGTGAACCAGAACCATTACAGGTAGGGCAGGTAGACGTAGTCTGCATCTGTCCAAGAATAGTATTGGTTACCCTGCGAACAGAACCGCTGCCACCGCATGTTTTACAGGCACTGATAGACGATTTGTCTTTGGCACCAGAACCATCACATGTTTTACAAACTACCTGTTTATTTACTTTTATTTTTTTCTCTGCGCCATGTGCTATTTCTTCCAGCGTAAGCTTAACTTTAATACGCAGGTTTGATCCTTTAGCTACCCGTCTGCCGCTGCTGCCGCCGCGTTGTTGTCCGCCGAAAAAACTCTCGAAGGGACTGCCACCACCGCCGCAGCCAC